>Ga0265297_10005843_pt1 | contig 18353 bp, 16 predicted proteins | sample Munlanlwell13791_FD_192502 | JGI IMG/M metagenome (GOLD analysis project Ga0265297, IMG submission 192502) | Leachate microbial communities from a municipal landfill in Southern Ontario, Canada - Leachate well 137-91 | ecosystem: Engineered > Solid waste > Landfill > Unclassified | place...
CATGAGGGTTCAACTCCCTCCTCCCGCACCAAATCTAAAAAACACACATCAAAGGTATTCGACAGTCACAAGTTTACCCATCTCTTTCAGCTTCTCGGCGATCCTCTGGACGATAACCGGCCGGGGGAGCACCCCCATCTGGCGGAATATTATGTTACGGTGCCCGGAATTAACCGCGGTGCCCACGATCATGTTTATCGCATCCGCCGAACGGACCAGCGTGCAGAATCCAGAGACGCAAGAATCCTCCTCGTAGGAATCCGGGTCAACCCCAAGGATATTGCAGGCCTGGTTCAGGGTAAGCACTCCCTCAGTTACCAGGTCGATACCGGAAATCTCATATTGCGGCGGCTTATAATAGGCATCCGAAATCTGTTTGTTCTTAACCTGGATGCCCAGGCACCGGGCGGCGATGTCCGCTGTAGTCGATCCGCAGATGATCTTGGAGCCTGGCAGGCGCATGAAGCGCTCGATAACCTTACGGTCAAACTGGCGGTCCGCGGGAGGGCCGGTAAGGATATGCACCGTCTTTGCCCTGCGGCAGCGCAATAATACCACCGTTGAGTCATCGCCGTATGTCGGCCCCGAATACTGCCGCACTTTATCGATAATCATGCCCGGCATATCCTCCGTATGCATGCACCGGGCGCAGGCTGAACGGATAAAACCGACCACCCCCTCCTCCTGCCAACCGAATTTGAATACCCTGCCCATCCCGGCCTGGGTCACGCCGTCGCTAAAGAGAAATAAACAGCTCCTCGTGTGCAAATGGAAATGCGATTCCGCGATAACTTCGCTTCCCAAGGTGATAAAACGCCGCTCCACCAGGGAGGCCGCCGACTGTTCGGCTATCACGGCAGCCGGCATCTCATAGGAGATCATCGCCGCCTGCCCGTCGTTAAGCATGCGGCAGACGCAAAAAGCGGAAAACGGGATATCCCTGGTCCTTGCTTCATGCATGGTCGCCACCACCCTCTCGCATGCCTGGCGCAGGGAAAAACCCAGACGCAGCAGCTCCATAATGCGGTTAGCGCACATCACCGCGGCGATATGCGCCTTTATCCCGCTTCCGATACCATCGCATAGAATCACGGTAGTGGCCTCTTCGCTGCGCTCGGAGAGCAAATAATCACCGCAGACTGCCCCGGAAGACTTGTTTATCTGGGCAACGGATATGCCGACATACCTCTTATTATGGCTGGCCTGATTTGTCTTTATCATCTTCATTCATGATCATCATAAGTTTGTTTACCAGTTCTTCCCCTTTGGCGGTGCTTTCTCCCAGGAAACGGGCGATATTCTGGGCTATCCCGATCTGGTGCTCGAGCAGTTCTTTTGCCTGCTGGACAGTCTGGTTCTTTATCTGGCGCAGCCTGCGCTCGCTGCCGCGTATATGCGAAACATCCACAAAAATACCTACGTACTGCCTCTCCTGACGCAGAGCATAGATAAGCTGGTGGCAGGAAAAGTAACGCTGGGGGAATTCCACGGTCTCGGCAAGGCACTCTTCTACGCCCGAGGCCACTTTTTCGAACGAAACAGGGTCCATGACAAAAGAGATATGTCTGCCTACGGAGGTATCGGAACATCCGAAAAATTGCTTAAAGGATTTGTTCATACTGAGTATCCCCAGGTCGTGGTCAAGAATCACTATGCCGTTGGGGCTTGTTTCGATAATCCTGTCGGTCTTGCGCTCGGCCAGGCGGCGCATGTAAGGAATACACATCTCCGCCTCCGCCATCCCCTGGATAACGGCGATAGCCTTCTCTCTGCAGCTGTTATACCCGCAGGCGCCGCAATTAAGCTGCTGCGCGGGATCGGATTTGCCCGTCTGTTCGAATACCGCCTGTATCTGCTCTTCGCGCACAGGAACGCAAAAATCCCCGGTTTTTTCGAAACTGGCATTCAACAGGCGCCCGTCCTCAACCAAAGGAGTCTTCTCCCTGCAGTGTTTACGGCAATACTCCAGAAGCTCCTGCCTCCTCTTGAATACATTATCCTGCGTATCCATTCCCGGCCCGTTTATGCACCCCTGGCTGCAAAATAGAGGTTCGATAAGCAGGTAGCGCCCGCTTTTCGGCACGGCCTCGAGGATTTGTTTTACCTGCTGGGGCCCGCTGACCTGAACCACCTCGACCTGTAGGCCGTCGTCATCTATCCCCGCGGTCTTGAGCAACCCTCCGGGGAGAGGAAAATAATTCGCGTTCTCCGCAGGAGGCTCGTCGAAACGGCTCTCCTCGCAAGAGGTAAGGTCTATCCCGGAAGATTTAAGCCAATCCTTGAGTTCGATGAAGGTCAACGCCGCATCCACGGCATTCGAGTTTTGCGGCCACTGCGCCTCCGATTTCTTCGCCACGCAGGGACCGATAAATACAGTCTTGACCCCTTCCCCCAGTTTATCCTTAAGCATGCGGCAATGCACCACCATGGGAGAAGCAACCGGCACCAGATAATCTATCAGGTGCGGTTGGTATTTCTGCACATAATTGACAAGCGCGGGGCAGGCGGTGGCCACGCACGGTCCGTATTTGTCCTTCACGCACTTATAGGTGGCATGCGCCACCTGATAAGCCCCCTGGGATGTCTGCCCGACATAGCTGAACCCCAGCCGGCGCAGGGCCGAAGCCAGGCGCTCCCTTTGCCATTCGTTGAATTCCGAGGCGAACGACGGGGCAAGGCTCGCCGCAACCTTGGCCCCTGAGACGATCATCTGTTGCACAAATTCCACATCCGAACGGAATGTCTTTGCCTGCTGGGGGCACTCACGGATGCAGGTGCCGCAGGCGATGCAACGCTCCTGGTCCACATACGCCTGCCCGTGATGCATGCGGATAGCCTTCACCGGACAGGCGCGCACGCAGCGGTAACAGTCGCGGCAGCGCGCGGTCAGAGTAAAAACAATCTGGTTCAATCCTGCGTTCTTCATAATGCCTTCTCGACCCTCTCCCTGACTTTTTCGAAAGTGCAGTGTTCGATAGTCTCCCCGCCGACCTTGACCACAGGTCCGCGGTCGCATCTCTCGAAACAAAAAGACGCCTTAACTTCAATCTTATCCCCCAAATCATTCTTTATAATATACTCGAGCAGGCTGCGCAGAAGCCCCTGCGCCCCCTTGAGGAAACATCCCGTACCGAAACATACGTCCACCTCCACTTTTACTTCGCAAGCGGATTCATTTATAGTGACCCCTTCGTCGAAAATACGCTTGCGTGTCTTATAATGAGTATGCAGGAGGCCGTGCGCCCGGGAACTTCCTATCTCCCCGAGGAAATTCTTATACACCTCGGCCAGGTAAGGATTATCCTGGGATTTATGCAGCTGGAGCATCTTGTCATTGTCGTAAAGCCCGCGGGCGCGCATCTTCTTTACGTGCGGGTCGCGGTAAACCGGCTGCCCCGCCCCGCCGACGCATCCGCCGGGGCAGGCCATCACCTCTACAAAGTCATAACTGGCGGCCCCGGACTTGATTTTTTCGATAAGCTCCCGCGCATTCTTGAGCCCGCTGACTATGGCCAGTTTGAACTCTCTGCCGTTCAAGGTCAGGGAGGCCTGGCGCAGGCCGCCGTCCCCGCGCACCATATTGAACTCATAGTTATCGCTTTTTACGCCGGTTATCCTCTCTCCGACAAAACGCAGCACCGCCTCGCTCACCCCACCCGATGCACCAAAGATAACCCCCGCCCCGGTCTTAAAACCGAACGGCAGGTCGAATGATTCCGGCTCAAGGACGTCGAAACGCAACCCGGATTCCTCGATCATCCGGCAGAGCTCCTGGGTAGTGATCACGTAGTCCACGTCGCGTATGCCTTCCCGTTCGAATTCCGGGCGCCTGGCCTCGAACTTCTTGGCGGTACAAGGCATGATCGAAACAACGATTATATCCTCGCGCCTAGCCCCGCTCTGCGCGCTGAGCATCTCCTTGCTCAGGGCCCCGAACATCTGTTGGGGGGAACGGCAGCTGGAAAGATTGCCAAGGAGCTCCGGGTAATACTGCTCGGCAAATTTTACCCAGGCCGGGCAGCATGAAGTAAACTGGGGTATCCTCTCTCCCTTGTTGATGCGTTCTATGAACTCATGGCCCTCCTCGATAACCGTCAAATCCGCGGTAAAAGAAGTGTCATAAACCTTGTCGAACCCCATCGCGCGCAAGGCGGACACTATCTGGCCGGTGGATGTCGCCCCCGGCTCCAGGCCAAACATCTCCCCCACTGCCACGCGCACAGCAGGGGCGATCTGGGCAACGACCATGCGCCTAGGGTTATCCAGCTGTTTCCAAACATCCTCAACTTCGGATTTCGGAGTCAACGCCCCCGTCGGGCAGACCCTGCTGCATTGCCCGCAATAAACACATTCCACGCTCCCGAGATCCTTGCCGAAACATGGCATTACCGCGGATTTCGACCCTCGCCAGGCAAAATCAATCGCCCCCACGGACTGAATCTCGGAACATACGCGCACGCAGTCCCCGCAGAGCACGCATTTATTGGGATCACGCACCAGCGAAAAAGACGAGGTATCCAGCGGCTCGTTGCGCAGCGTACTCTTGAACCTTACTTTCTTGATGCCCAGCTTGCTCGCCAGGGACTGCAGCTGGCAATGGTTGTTCTTCGGGCAAGTCGGACATGCCTGGTCGTGATTGGCCAAAAGAAGCTCCACGATAATCTTGCGCATGGAACGTATCTGTTCTGTATTTGTGCGCACAACCATCTTGTTTTCCGGGGGAGTAGAACAAGCAGGCTGGAGGCCGCGGCCCTCTACCTCCACCATGCACAAACGGCAGGAACCATAAACACTGAGCTCCGAATGGTAACAAAAAGTGGGGAGATCGATATTGGCCTTGCGCACCAGCTCCAGGAGATTATGTTCCCCTTCTATGGGGACCTGCTTATTGTCTATGTTCACATACCTTGCCTCTATCATCTTGCACCCCCGGATACTGCATTGAATTTACAAGCCTGGACGCAGGCTCCGCATTTTATGCACAATTTCTCGTCGATAACATGCACCTTGCCGCGTTCCCCTTTTATTGCACCCACCGGGCATTTCCTGCTGCATAAGGTACAGCCTTTGCATGAAGCGGGATCGATCCTGTATTTGGCCAGGGCCTTGCAGCGGCCTGCGGGGCAATACTTATATTTTACGTGCGCCAAATACTCCTCCCTGAAATAACGCAAAGTCGACAACACGGGATTGGGCGCGGTCTTCCCCAGGCCGCACAAAGATCCCACCTGCACCGCCCTGGCCAGATCCTCAAGTATCTGCAGGGTCTCTTCGGTAGCCCTGCCTTCGATAATATCGTCCAGCAAGGCAAGCATCTGTTTGGTGCCCTCGCGGCAAAGCACGCACTTGCCGCACGACTCGTTCTGGGTAAACTGCATGAAAAAACGCGCTATGGATACCATGCATGTGTTACTGTTCATCACCACCAGGCCGCCCGAACCGACCATTGCCCCTGCCTTGCGCAAAGAGTCGAAATCCATGGGAATATCCAGATGTTCCTGTATCAGGCATCCTCCGGAAGGCCCGCCGATCTGCACTGCCTTGAAAGGCTTTTCCGAAATATTGCCGTCATCGGCGGTCACGCCTCCGGCAATCTCATAAACTATCTTGCGCAGGGAGGTGCCGAAAGGGACTTCGATCAGCCCGGTATTGGCCACATGGCCGGTGAGCGCGAAGGTTTTTGTCCCCGGGGAGCCTGCAGTCCCCATCTTCTTGTACTCCTCCGCACCCATACGCATAATCAGCGGCACCGTAGCCATGGTCTCCACATTGTTGATCACGGTAGGCTTGCCGTGCAAACCGCTCTGCGCGGGAAAAGGCGGCTTTGGCGACGGCATTCCCCGTTTGCCTTCTATGGAAGCGATAAGCGCGGTCTCCTCGCCGCAGACGAATGCGCCCGCCCCTTCCATGACCTGGACATCGAAATTGAATCCCGAAGCAAAAATATCCTTCCCCAGTATGCCGGCCTTACGCGCATCCTCGACCGCTTTACGCATGCGCCTTACGGCAAGCGGGTACTCCGCGCGCACATAAACATACCCTTCGTCCGCACCGATGGCGCGGGCGGCGATAATCATCCCTTCGATAACACTGTGCGAATTGCCCTCCATCACACTGCGGTCCATGAACGCGCCGGGATCCCCTTCATCGCCGTTACAAATAACGTATTTCTTAAGGCCCTTCTGGCGCAGGGTGATGGCCCATTTCTTCCCCGTGGGAAAACCTCCGCCTCCCCTGCCGCGCAGACCGGAAGCAACGATCTCCTCGCAGATATCCTCAGGGCGCATAAAACATGCCTTGGATGCAGCTTCATACCCATGGTGAAAAATATATTCGGCTATATCCTCCGGGTCGATCTGCCCGCATTCCTTGAGCACAAAACGCTGTTGTTTCTGGTAAAACGGGATCTCCCCGGTCCCTGCGCAGGGTTTTCCGGAAGAAGGGTCCACATACAGGAGCCGCTCGACAATTTTGCCTTCTACCAAAGTCTTCTCGACGATCTCCGCCGCATCCTCGGCCTTGACCCTGGTATAAAATATGTTTTCCGGCAATATCGTCACCAGCGGGCCCATCTGGCAGAACCCCTGGCATCCGCTCTTGGAAACGAATACTGCATCCTTTTCATGCTCATCCTCAAAACGCAGACTTAAAATAACAGGCAGGCCCTTTTTTTCTATCTCCTCCGCCAGTTTTACATACACCTTCAGCGAGCCATTTGCCACGCATCCGGTACCGGCGCAAACGATTACCCTATGCCCGGCCCTGGACGAAGCGCGGGAGAATTGCCCTCTTATATCCTCAAGATCACACGTCTTACTTGCCATTGCCAATCCCTTCTTTTTTTATAATATCGTCTATCACCTTATCCGCCTTTTCCGGGGTCATCTGGCCATAAACCTCGTCGTTAACCATGATCACCGGAGCCAGACCGCAGGCCCCAAGGCAAGAGACCGTCTCCAAAGTGAACAACATCTCAGACGTAGTCACCATCCCCGGCTTGAGACCGAGCTTCTGGCGCAGGGCATCGAGCAGGGCGGTAGATTTCTTCACATGGCAGGCGGTACCGTCGCAGATACGGATAATATATTTGCCTTTCGGCTTGAGGGTAAAATGAGAATAAAATGTGGCCACGCCATAAACATGCGCGGAGGTAAGGTTCAATGAAGTAGCCACGAATGTAAGAATCTCTTCCGGCAGGTAGCGGTATTCCTCCTGCACGGCCTGCAGTATGGTAATCAGCCTGCCCGGGTCGCGGCCATTCTCCTCGAGTATCTGGCAGACCTTCTCCAGCTTACGCAATCCTTCCATAACAAATCCTCTCTTTCATCTTTCTGCCAGCAGCAAGGCAAGCCTCTTGGATAAGACTGCAAGCGAAGAAGCCAGGTTCTCATGCTGCACGATAATCCCCGCCGGGACACTGATCTTGACCGGGGCAAAATTCCAGATCGCCTTTATTCCCGCCCCAAGCATGACATCGGCAAGCTCCTGGGCGCATGATGCCGGGGCGGTAAGGATACCGATCTTGATACCCGTGCGTCTGATCATATCCGGGAGCTTTTTCACCGGCAGTATCTTCTTGCCGTAAACCTCCCTGCCTATCTTGTCCGCGGAACTGTCAAAGGCCGCAATGATATTCAATCCGTAATCCTTGAACCCCTGGTACCCCAAAAGAGCAAAACCCAGGTTGCCCGCCCCCACCAGATAAGCCTCTGTAGTATTATCCCAGCCAAGAAAGATCTCGATCGCCTTGAGCAACTCCGTGACCCGGTAACCGACCTTGGGCCTTCCTTGCGCCCCGGTGAACTCCATATCTTTACGCACCTGAATAGCCAGGTTATTCAGGTCTTCGGCGATCCTGACGCAGGATATATACTCCCTGGGGGATTCAAGGTTCAGCTTACGCAGGTACTGATAATATACAGGCAGCCTGCGCAATACAGGTTCGGGTATAGGTTTTGAAACCTCCTTTATTATGCTCTGCTTTGCCATGCTCTATCCTCCGATTAATAGATAAATATTTATCAATAAAAGTATATCTATAAAATTTTATCTTGTCAAGGATAAATTTTATTCCGGTTGGTTAATAAGACCTGTTATTTTAAAAGTAGGTTACTTGGAACGCCATTCCCTGGCGCATTCCTGGTAGGTATAAAAAGAAGGCTTGCGGGAAAAATCCCAGCGCAGCATGCCGAAGTAATCCACCCCGTCATTCCAGTGCCGCCGGGTGTCCCGGAAGAAAGCCCAGAAGATCTTGTCCACATAGGGGCTTTTCAGAAGTTCGCCGTACACATACTTGAGCCAGGAGGCCTGCTCTTCCTCCCCCGGGTTTTCCCCCAGCCACCAGCCGGCTGTATCCGCTCCCTCCGCCACCCCGGGGCATCCGATCTCGGTAATCCATATCCTCTTGTCCCCGTCCCCGTGCCGGAGCATAATCTCATGGACCAGCCCGGGGTAATTCGCCACTGCCTTGACCGCCCCCGGGTAAAGCGGATTCTGGAAAAAATGCACGTTCATTATGTCAAAATACTCCCCCGCCCCATTATCATACAGGTAATCTATGCTGGTTGCCCCTTCGGCCAGCCCGCCGTTAAGCACTTTGCAGTTTGGGTTTATTTTCTTGGCCTCCCGGTAGAACTCCTTGAGCATAAGGCAATAGGATACAAGTTTATCCTGCGGCTGCCAATAAGTGGGGGAATCCGGCTCATTCCAGAGCTCCCAGTGGCAAACCCTTCCTTTATATCTGCGCATGACCATAGAGGCATAGCGTATGAAATCATCCTGCTTGCGCGGCGGGCAATTCCATTTTCCGCATGCCGACGCCCAATCCGCGCTGTAATGCAAAATTCCAAGTATGCTGATCCCCTTCTTCTCCAGCAGGGTAACGATACGGTCGTATTTGGCAAAATCGAATTTGCCCTTTTTGGGTTCGATATCCCCCCAGAGAAAGTCCATCCTCACCCAGCCTACTCTTGCCTCCTTCATCAAGGACACCGCCTTGCGCAGGTCAGCCTCGCTGCCGTATTTATGGCTGTTCCATGAATGGTCCCAATGCAAAAACTCCAGTACGCCGAATGGGCTATCGTATGCGCAAGGCATCTTTCTTCTCGGAGAGAAAAAAACAAAATAAGAAAACAGGCAAAGCGCCAGGGCTATCGCCGCAAATAAAAACATATTATTTATGGGGTTCCTGTTCGATGTTGATGTAGTCATCGAAATCCATCTGCTCCCCGAGCTCCTGCTTAACCACTCTTATCCTGTCGGGCACATAAGGATGGGTTTTGTAATATGATCTCGGCTGTATGGGGCTCCTGCGGTTTATCTCCTGTAGTTTGGTCAAGAAGGTAATCATGCCGCGCGGGTCATATCCGGCAAGCCTGGCGTAACGCGCGCCCAGCTGGTCGGCGAGCAATTCATCCTCCCGGCTATAACCGAGCATAAACTGCGTAAAGGCCGCGTCCGCAGCCGTACCTACCTCGGATACTCCAGGGGTCACCGCCGCCAGGAGCCTTAAAACGGTATATCCCTGCGTCGCCTGTAGTTTCTTGATGCTGTGCCTTGCCACAATATGCCCTACCTCGTGCGCCAGGACGCAGGCAAGCTCGTCGTCGCTGGCCGCTTTATCGACCAGGCCACTGTTCACATACACGTAACCTCCGGGAAGTGAAACGGCATTTATCTGGTCATCCTCCAGCACGCGAAAATGATAATCTATCTCTTTCCTGTCGCTTACCGCGGCGATCTTGGCGCCGATATCCTCTACGCGTTTCTGCTGCAGCGGGTCGGGGGAAGACTTATAAAGTCTCTGCACCTGCAGGTCAATCGACCGACCCATCTTAACTTCGCTGTCCGTGCTGTAATAGTATTTCTCCTCCTGTTTTGTAACAAGGTTGTACTCGGTGGAGCATCCTGCCAGGAAAGAGAGGGCCAAGACGCAGGAAAAAGGAAGGATAATATGCATAAATACCCTGAGATTGAGTTTTCCAAGCATGAGGCGCAGCCTTCTCAGGGGAAGCCCGACCACATTATAAAAACATCCGTCTATCTTCCGGATAAAAAATGCCCCCTTCCCCTGGATATCGAAACTTCCCGCCTTATCCAAAGGAGAGGAATTCTTAAAGTAAGCCGAGATCTCCGCCTTATCCAATTTATCCATGAACACCCTGGTTTCCTCATGCCCCAAAAGCATACGCAGGCGGCCGCCCTTTTTTCTTGCTACCGCAAGCCCGGTAAAAAGGCGGTGCGGCCGGCGGGAAAGCTTTTTGAGCATATCCCCGGCATCGCGCATATTCCTGGGCTTTCCGAATATGCCCCCTCCCTGCACGCAAAGCGTATCCGCAGCGATAACAATGCCTTCCTTTATCTTTGCCGCGGCGGATTCGGCTTTCCTGCGCGCGTTCTCCTCGACCATCCGGGGATAGGAAAGCCCTCCGCGCTCCTTCGCCTCATCGGTATCGACGCGGATGACTTCGAATTTTAACCCGAGCCTCCTTAGAAGCTCCTTCCTGGCTTTGGATTTAGACGCTAAATATATCTTCATCGTATTTCCTTAAGAAACATCAAGCGGACAAAACGGCGCTCTCTCCTGCAAGATACCCGGTGGAAAAAGCCGCCTGGAGATTAAACCCGCCGGTGTCCGCATCAATGTCGATCATCTCACCACAAAGATAAAGGCCCTTGACCAGACGCGATTCCATGGTACGGGGGTTTATCTCTTTCAGGCTAACCCCTCCGCGGGTAACCATGCCCTCCTCTACCGGGGCGGATCCCGAGATATCCATGCGAAAGGCCTTAAGAAAAGAAATTATCCTTTCCCTCTCCTCCTGTTTTATCTGTGCGCATTTTTTCAAAGGGTCCAGTGCAATGATTTCCGTAAAAAGCGATGCCATGCGCAAAGGCAGGAGGGTTTTTAACACGTTCCGGACGCCTTTTTTCGCCCCGGTTTTAAACTCGCGCAGCAGGCGGGCCTCCAGCTGCTGGCAAGAAAGGGCGGGTTTCAGGTCGATCTCTACACAGGCCTTCCCGTTTTTTTCAAACATATCTATCACCCGTCCGCTCAAGGTCATTACGAGGGGTCCGGATATCCCGGAAGAAGTAAACACCATCTCTCCGACCTCGGAGAAGATCTGCGTATTGCCGCTTGAGAATTTGAGCCTGATGTTGCGCAAGGTAAGCCCCTCCATCCTCCGGGGATAACCCTGTTTTGTCTTGAGGGCAACCAGGCCGGGACGCAGGGGCACGATATGGTGCCCGAGAGAACGGGCGATCTCCATCCCGGAACCGTCGGAGCCGGTAAAGCTGTAGCTCGCCCCGCCGCAGGCCAGGATAAGCCTGTCGCAGGGGATGATTTTCCCGCCGGATAACTTCACGCAGAATACCTTCCCCTTTTCGATACCTGCCCCGGAGACCTCAGCGCCGTAAACCACGCGCACCCCGGTTCTTTCCAGTTCCTTTTTCAACACTGACAGCACGCCGGATGAACGGTCGCTCTGCGGAAAAACGCGCATCTGCCTTTCCACTTTCAGACTGAGGCCGCGCTGTTCGAAAAAATCCATAAGCTGCCGGTTGAATAATTTTTTGAAGGCATCCCTGAGGAAATCGCCGTTTTTGGAGAATCTTTCGAGGAACCGATCGAGGTCTTCGGTATTGGTAAGATTGCAGCGGCCCTTGCCGCTTAAAAGAAGCTTATTCCCCGCTGACTTGGTTTTTTCAAGAAGGGTTACATCCCCGCCGAGGCCGGCAGCCCGAATTGCCGCCATCATTCCCGATGCCCCCGCGCCCGCCACTAAAATTTTTATTTCACGCACGATACACCTAAAGACCGAAATCCGCGAGTTTAAATATCGACTCCAGTTTCAAGCCTGACTTGGCCAGGTTATCGGCAGCGCCTTCGCCGCGGTCCACGATGACAATAGCCGTCTCCGCCTTAACGCCTAAGATATCCAAAACCGCCTTGGCCTCAAGGATCGCTTTACCGCTGGTCGCCACATCATCCACGAGCACGACCCTCTGCCCCTGCTTCAGCTCCGGGCCTTCCACCTGCCTTTGCCTCCCGTGGTCCTTGGCCTGCTTACGCACGATAAAAGTCTTAAGCGCGCGGTTTTGCATGTAGCTCAAGGCCGCTACGGCGCCCACGATAGGATCCGCCCCGAGCGTAGGGCCTCCCAAAGCGTCAAAACCCCTGCCGTCTACCATATTAAGAATTATGGAAGCAACCAAATAAGCGCCTTCGGGGGTCAAGGTGATAACCCTGCCGTCCAGGTAATAATTACTCTCCCTGCCGGAGGAAAGAACAAATTTCCCCCTTTTTAAAGCCTCCCGGTTAAGAAGGCCAATCAGTCTTTCTTTGAAGTTCTCTATATCAGGCATGTTTTTTATTCTACTATCGCCGCAGGAGCCTGTCAATTACTTTGACAAAGGTGTTTTTCGTTGTTATCATATTTCCATGTTGCGCGGCGTTCTCCGGGGGATAAGAGACCTGATATACCCTGATTACTGCCTGTCCTGCGGGAATAAGATAATTTCCCGCTCCGAACAGGCTCCGCTCTGTCCGGCCTGCAGGTACAGGATAGAAAAAAATACCCCTCCCCTCTGCGTCTCATGCGGCAGGCAGCTGACGGGGCAGGCTCCGGGAAAGAACCTTTGCCGGAGCTGTTTGAAGAGGAAATTCGGCTTCGACCGAGCATTCAGCCCCTGCAAATACGAAGGAGTGGTAAAAAAGCTGATCCATGAATTCAAATATTCCGGCAAGGATTACCTAGGGAAATTCCTCGGGAAGATCCTGAGGGATTTCACCTGCGCGCATCCCCTGCCGGTAGGATATATCGACCTGGTCATCCCCGTACCGCTGCATAAAGACAGGTTAAGGGAAAGAGAGTTCAACCAGGCGCACATCTTGAGCGAAAGCGTCGCCGGAGTGTTCGGAAGGAAAACTTCATCCGGCATCCTGATGCGCAAAAAACCGACACGCACGCAGACAGAATTGGGCTTCGCACAAAGACAGAAGAACATAAAGGGCAGTTTCGCCGCGGACGTAACCGGACCGCTCAAAGGATCCGACGTGCTTCTCGTCGATGATGTCTTGACCACGGGGGCCACGGCGAGCGAGGCGGCGAAAACACTGAAAGAGGCCGGGGCAAAAAAGGTGTACGTATTGACTCTGGCCAGTTAAACTGCTGAACAAAATGAAAATACTCCGTAACTATATATTAAAAGAGTTTTTCTCCCCGTTCCTCATGTCCCTGGGGGTGCTTACCTTTGTCATGGTGCTGATCGGCAACCTGAAGCGCATCGCAGACCTGGTAATCAACAAAGGGGTGGATTTCTTCAGCGTGGTGCAGATATTCATTTACCTCACCCCTTACATAATCACTTATACCGTACCGATATCGGTGCTCATAGCGGTGCTGCTGGCCCTGGGAAGGCTTTCCAGTGACAACGAAATAATCGCCATACGCGCAAGCGGGGTGAATTTATTCAGGCTGATCCTGCCTTTATTGGCGATCGGGATGATCCTGAGCTTCGGGCTGGTAATCTTCAACGACCAGGCCGCCTCATACGCGCACTTCGCCTACCGCAAAACCCTGAAGGAAATGGGGATCAAAAACCCTACCGCGGCATTCGAAGAAGGCGTATTCATCGACTCTTTCCAAAAGTACATACTCTTCATTTACCATGTCGACCAGAAAAAGAACCGCTTGAACAATATCCGCATATACGAACCGCAGGGCGGAGATAAACCCACGCGCACGATCGTGGCCAAGGCGGGGGAGTTTATCAGCATACCGGAGAAAAATATCGTGAAATTAAAACTTATCGACGGCACGAGCGATGAACCCGACCCGGAGAACCCGACCAATTTCTACAAGCTCAACTTCCGGACATACTTCATGAACCTGGACATCGGGCAGATGCAGGATAAAGTCGTGGAGAAAAAATACAAGGAGATGACTATCCGCGAGCTGAAGGCGGAGGCCAGGAAACTCAAATCTGAAGGCATCAGCCCTGCCCCGCTGATAACAAAAATTCACGAAAAACTGGCGCTTGCCTTTTCCTGCTTCGTATTCATGCTCCTGGGCTCGTCCCTGGGGATAATCACGCGCAGGAGGGAGAAGTCGATCAATATCGGAATCGCGGTGCTGGTGATCGTCTGTTATTACCCCCTGCTTATCGGATCGGAGGCCCTGGCTATCGAAGGCTACCTTCCTTCCTCCCTGGCGCTCTGGATACCGAATATACTGTTTACCTGCATAGGATCATACTTAACCTATAAATTATGCGCATCTTAGACCGCTACATACTGAAATCGGTTGTTTTCATATTCATATCCTGCATCTTCAGTTTTCTCTTTCTTTATATAACCATAGACGTGCTCTCGAATCTGGACGAAATATTGAAGCACCGCGCAACCCTTACGCTCATGGTACAGTATTACCTTTCTTACCTGCCGGTAATGTTCGTGCAGGTATCGCCGTTTGCCTGCCTGCTCAGCACGGTGTATACATTCAGCAAGCTTAATCATAACAATGAGATAATCGCCATGCGCTCAAGCGGCATGAGTATCCTGAGGATCGCCAAAGGCGTGCTCTTATTCGGGCTACTGATCAGCCTTCTGGTGTTCTGGGTGAATAACAGCTTCGTCCCTTCCGCCCTGACCGAGAACAGGAGGATCAAGGCCCAGATAGAGGAAGGCGCCAGCCCGAACAGGGCAAAAAAACCGAAATTGATCATAAACCTTTCCATGTACGGGTCGAGGAACCGCTTGTTTTTCATCAACAGGTTTTTCGTGGACACAAAAACCATGGAAGGAATAACTATATTGGAACACGACGAAAACCAGAACCTCACCAAAAAAATCGTGGCGGATAAAGGGGTTTACACGGATGGATTGTGGAAGTTCTCGCAATGTATAACCTACAAATTCGACCAGAACGGGCAGGTAATAGACGAACCGTCTTATTTCGAAGAAGAGATAATGGCGATCCCGGAGACTCCCAAGGACTTCGCCAGCTTAGGCCAAAAACCGGAATTGATGGACATACACCAGCTGCAGGATTACATCTGGAGAGTATCCAAAAGCGGGGCCACCACGGTGATCAGGAACCTGAAAGTCGATCTTTACCAGCGTTTCACTTCCCCCTTCACCAGCCTAATCATTATACTCTTGGGCATACCCTTCTCGCTCATAACGCATAAGAGGGCCAGCGGTATGGCATCAATAGGTATATCCATCATCGTGGGCTTCCTTTATTACATACTGGACGCGGTATGCCTAGCCATAGGGAAATCCGGGCTGCTTATGCCATCCATGGCGGCTTCGATGAGCCACCTGACCGCCCTCTCTTTAAGCCTTTATCTTATCTCGAAACTGCCTTGATTTTTCAGGAAGGAATATAGACGCGCGGGATGCGGCTTCCCAGGCCGCAGACTATCTCATAGGGAATCGTACCGGAAAGTTTGGCGAGTTCCTCGGCGCTTACGCTTTGCCTGCCCTGCCTGCCGATCAAAACCACCTCATCTTCGAGCTTCGGCCGGAAATTCCCCGTATCGACCATAATCTGGTCCATACATACCCTTCCGCTGACATGAAACCTCCTGCCCCCGATGAGCAAAGGGGCAAGATTAGACAGGTTCCGCCCGTATCCGTCGCCGTAGCCGATAGGCAGGGTAGCGACGTAAGCCGGGCGCTCGGTCACATAGGCATGCCCGTAACTTATACCGAAACCGGCGGCGACCTGCTTAACGAATATCACGCGCGTCTTCAGGCTCAATACCGGCTTCAGCTTAATCCTCATCCCCTTCTTAGGGTAAAGCCCGTAGATGACCAGGCCCGGCCTTACCATATTGAAATGACTGTTCCTGTAATCGATCAGGCCCACGCTGTTTGCCGCGTGCACGAGGGGGACAGCTATGCCGTTCCTGCGCAGGTCATCGACCAGCGCGCAGAATAAATCGATCTGCGATAAAGTAAATTTCCTGTCCTCGTCCGCGAAAGGAAAATGGGTAAAAACTCCTTCTACGAAAACGGAACCCAGCCTGCTGATTCTCTTGACCAGCCGGAAGGCATCCTTATGCGCTACTCCTATCCTGCCCATCCCGGTGTCCACTTTTACGTGCAGGCAGAGGCGCCTTTTCAGGAAAGCGGCCTTTTTATCCAGGGCGGCGGCAAAATCATAATCGCACACAGTAGGTGTAAGGTTAAAGGTAAAAAGCGAATGGATATCCCTTTTCAGAACAAGGCCCAGCACCAGTATGGGATTTTTCAGGCGGGCCTTCCTTAATTTTATCCCCTCGTCTATGGAGGCTACCCCGAAATAATCCACTCCGGCAGCAGACAGTCTTTTCGACACGGGCACAATGCCATGGCCGTAAGCGTCTGCCTTTACGGTAACCAAAACCCTGGTCTCCCGGCGCAAGTGTGATTTGACCTGTAAAAGATTATGTTCCAGATTGTCGAGGTTTACCTCCGCCCAAGTGGGCCGGTAACCTATAGGGTGCGTTTTATTTGGCATTCTTTAGGGTAAAGGTATATCGGTTTTATCTTTTCCGGCTTTTCCGTCTCACCACGCCGTATCTTAGCGAAGGCAAGTTTCATGAGCCCGGATGTGGAAGGAAACCAGTAATCCTTATCGAGAAAAGTTACGCCTTTCATGCGCAAAGACAACTCCTGCCTGTAGCTCTCCAGGGCATCCCCCAGGATGGCCGATCCGGAAAAATTCCGCGCAAACTCCCCGATGCTCAGAAGAGAATACCTGCCCAGGCGTTTTAAAATTCCCCTCCGGCGGACGTAAGAAGCACAATAAACGAGCCCCCGCTTGGCGTCCACCGCCGGCACGATACGGGAATACTCATCCGGCGCGCCCTCGGCCAGGATATCAAGAGTAGATACCCCCGCAACCGGCCTTCCCAGCGCAACACTCAGGCCTTTTATCGCCGCCAGGCCTATGCGCATACCGGTGAATGAACCCGGGCCGAGCCCGCAGGCAAAGTAATCCATATCAGAGGCCTCCAGGCCGGAGGCAGATAGCACCCTCTGTATGGCCGGGACCAGGAGCGAAGAAAGCTTTCTCCCCGTCTCCAAGCGGTACTCATAAAACTTTCCCCCGTCATAAAGCCCGAGACACAAAAATCTTGTGGTAGTGTCAATCCCTAATATCTTCATAAAACCCCTTAAGCAGCTCTTTATATCTCTTCCCTTTCGCCTCAAAGATAATCCGGCGCTTATTCTTATCCCCGACAACCAGCTTAATCTTCAGGTATTCTTTTGGCAAGAGGAATTTCAATCTCTCCGGCCACTCGATCAATGTCGCCGCTTCGGAATAAAAATATTCTTCGTACCCCAAAGCGAATATCTCTTCCGGGCCTACGATACGGTAAAAATCGAAATGGTTCAACCCGATCCTTCCTTCATAGACGCGCAGCAATACGAAAGTCGGACTGATCACTCCATTGCTGTCGATGCCGAGGCCTGAAGCTATGCCTTTGGCGACCACAGTCTTGCCGGCTCCCAACGGGCCGGACAGAAGGATGATCTCCCCTCCGCGCATTCTCCGGGCAAGAGACCTGCCTATAGCTGACGTATGACTTGCAGATAAAGATAATATTCTCATCAAAAATGCCTGAAGCCGGTAAATTTACGTTTAGAATATGTATTTTTCCGGTTTATCGACCGCAGACCGAAAGAAGCCGGCATAATCTCGCCTATCACGCTGAAATTATATCTTGGACAGACGGCAATCCTGGAGGCCTGCTCGCGCGGGACAGTAAAGAGAAGCTCGAACTCCTCCCCGGAACAAAGCGCATCTTCTGCGCTTTTTTCCTTGGGGCTCAACGGGATGAGAGACTCATACAATACGGCTCCGGCGCGGCTCATTTCAAGGATATGCCCCAGATCCTGCATCAGGCCGTCTGAAACATCGATCATGGAGTTCACTTTGAAATTCTCCGTCAGAAAACGCGCCTCTTCCAACCGGGGGGAAAATTTCAAATGTTTCCCTTTGATCGACCCTCCGAAACTTCCGGTCACCATGACGATATCACCTGTCTTCGCCCCGCTGCGCAGGCACAATCTGTCCTTCTCTACCTCTCCCAGCATACTCACATCTATCACCAGCCTGGGCGAAGCGCTGATATCCCCCCCTACGATATTGATCCCGTATTTTCCCGCCAGCCCGAAGACCCCCTGCGCCAAAAGATCCGCCTTTTTAAGAGTAAATGACCGGGGCAGGCCGATAGACACAACCGCATGCCTGGGGATCCCCCCGCAGGCGGCGATATCGCTTATGGAAACCGCCAGGGCCTTCCTCCCTACAAGTTGCGGGCTGTCATTTAATGTGAAGTCCACCCCTTCCACTATC
>Ga0265297_10005844_pt1 | contig 18352 bp, 12 predicted proteins | sample Munlanlwell13791_FD_192502 | JGI IMG/M metagenome (GOLD analysis project Ga0265297, IMG submission 192502) | Leachate microbial communities from a municipal landfill in Southern Ontario, Canada - Leachate well 137-91 | ecosystem: Engineered > Solid waste > Landfill > Unclassified | place...
CCTCAAGCCCGCTCTTTTTCAACTTTGCATCAAACTCATGGGTTATCGATTTCTCATACACCGCACTGATAACCTGAACCGTCACCTCTTGGGAGCCCCATACGAAACTCGCTATCCCTATTATCATTAAAAATACTAATTTTTTCATTGTTCAAATACCTTTTCGGTGATAATTATGAAATAGTATATCGACATTCGTATTCAAAACTTTAAACCCGTGCTCAAACAAACATTAAGGCACGAGTGTCTATAATTGCAACTCCCATCCAAAAGAATTCTTTTGGGCCCTTAGCTCAGCTGGGAGAGCGCGTCGCTGGCAGCGACGAGGTCAGCGGTTCGATCCCGCTAGGGTCCACCAATCTACAAATTAACACCCTTCATCAACCTCCAATAAATACTTCCGCCAATTCAAGTAGTAAGTGCAACACACGGTTAAGCTACACTTCAAAATTGGGTAAAATGTCAAGAAATATCGAGAAGAAAAAGGGTTCACGCAGTTGGACTTATCTCACGAAATAGGACACAGTACCACCACAATCATTTCCCTTGCAGAAATCGGCAAACGCAAGCACTTCAACATCCAACAACTCTATCAAATCTCTATAGCTCTTGATGTCAATATCTGTCAATTTTTTGAGATTGATTAACCACTTCCTTTAATATCATCTAACACGATCTAAGACGTAGTGAGCTATAATCAAACGAATATTATAGAAATGATTTTAAGGGTGAGATATGGCTTCTAAAAAAGATTTGTCAGAGAGGGATATCTGCACCCAGTTCATTACACCTGCTTTGAAGAAAGCGGGATGGAACATTGAAACCCAAATTCGAGAAGAAGTAGGTTTTACCGACGGTAGAATTTATGTCAAAGGAAATAAAACGGCTCGTGGAGTTAGAAAACGGGCTGATTATATTCTCTATTACAAACCCAATATCCCAATTGCGATAATCGAAGCCAAAGACAATAAACACACCGTAAGAGCTGGAATCCAACAAGGGATTGAATACTCCACTATTTTAGATATTCCCACCGTATTTAGCAGTAATGGAAATGGTTTTTACGAACACGATAAAACTCTTTCAAATGGACAGATAGAGCGTGAACTTTCTTTGGATAATTTTCCATCCCCAGAGGAGCTTTGGAAACGATACCAAAAGTATAAAGGTATCACTTCTCCCGAAGAAGAAAAAATCATTTCCCAAGATTACTATTTTGACGGGGGAAATCGAAGTCCGAGATATTATCAGCAAATAGCAATCAATCGAACTGTGGAAGCAATCGCCAAAGGTCAAAATAGACTGCTTTTAACAATGGCAACGGGAACGGGAAAAACCTACACCGCTTTTCAGATTATTTATCGACTTTGGAAGAGTGGGACTAAAAAACGAATTCTCTTTCTTGCCGATAGAAATGCCTTAATCGATCAAACCAAACGAGGTGATTTTCGACACTTTAAAGATGTTATGACAGTGGTGAAGCAAAAGAAGATAGATAAATCGTTTAACATCTATTTGGCTCTCTATCAGGGATTGACAAACTATGATGAAGAAAAAGATGCTTATCGTGAATTTAGTCCTGATTTTTTTGACCTTATCGTGATTGATGAGTGCCATCGTGGAAGTGCCTCTGAAGACAGTGCATGGAGAGAAATTTTAGAATATTTTAAAAGTGCAACGCATATCGGTTTAACGGCTACACCTAAAGAGACAAATGAAATTTCAAGCACTGAATATTTCGGTGATCCGATTTATACCTATTCATTGAAGCAAGGGATAGAGGATGGTTTCCTCGCTCCTTATAAAGTTATTCGTGTTGGTTTGAATGTTGATTTGGAAGGGTGGAGACCCGAAAAAGGTAAAACGGATAAAGAGGGGCATGAAATTGAAGACAGGCTCTACAATAAAAAAGATTTTGAAAAGAATCTTGTCATCGATGAGCGAACAGAAGCTGTCGCCAAAAAGATTACCGAATTTTTGAAGAAAACCAACCGTTTTGATAAAACAATCGTTTTTTGTATCGACATCAACCATGCAGAACGGATGAGAGCTGCACTTGCGAATGAAAATGCGGATTTAATGGCACAAAATCCAAAATACATTATGCAAATTACTGGGGATAATCAAGAAGGAAAAATGGAGTTGGATAACTTCATCAATCCCCAAGAACGCTATCCCGTCATAGCTACAACCTCCAAACTGATGACGACAGGGGTAGATGCTCAAACTTGTAAGTTAATCGTTCTGGATAGTAATATCGCTTCAATGACGGAGTTTAAACAAATCATTGGTCGTGGAACTCGTATCAATGAGGAATATGGAAAAACTTTTTTCACGATCATGGATTTTAGAAATGTGTCGGATAAATTTGCAGATAAAGATTTTGATGGTGATCCAGTCAGAATCAAAGAAATTTCAGAAGACGATGAGATTGAGACACCCGAAGACGAAGAGAACAATGATGAGACGATTACCGATAAAGAATCAGGTGAAGAAATAATTTTTGAAATACCGATAATTCGAGGGGGTGGAGAAATCGAAGAACCACCTGAACCTCGTGAAAAAGTTTTTGTTAATGGGGTCAATGTAGCAATTTTAAATGAGCGTGTCCAATATTTAGATGCAGATGGTAAACTGATTACAGGAAGCCTAAAAGATTACACAAAACAACAGGTGCAACAAGAATTCGCTTCATTGGATGACTTTCTCAACCGATGGACTTCCAGTGAGCGAAAACAGGCTCTTATCGACGAATTGGAAGACAAAGGGATCATTTTCGATAACTTTCGAGAAGAGATTGGTCGGGATATGGACATTTTTGATTTAATATGTCATGCCGCATTTGACAAACCGCCTCTCAGTCGAAAAGAGAGAGCGGAAAATGTCAGAAAAAGAGATTATTTCACCAAATACGGTGATAAAGCAAAAGCCGTTTTGGAAGCTCTTTTGGATAAATATGCCGATGAAGGTATCGAAAACATCGAGAGTATGAAAGTTCTTACGCTTCAGCCGTTCGATCAAATCGGATCTCCTGTGGAAATTGTCTCACTTTTTGGTGGAAAACAAAAATATTTACAAGTCATAACGGAATTAGAAAACGAATTATATAAGGTTGCATAAGTATGGGTCATAACATCAGTGGGATTATCAAATCAATTAGATCATTAATGCGTGGAGATAAGGGTGTCAATGGTGATGCTCAACGAATCGAACAACTCGGATGGATGATCTTTCTTAAAATCTTTGATGACAAAGACATCGAAATGGAACTTCTCGACGATGCGTATGTTTCTCCGATTCCTACCGAATTACAATGGAGAAATTGGGCTTCGGATGATGAGGGATTGACAGGTGAAGACTTATTTGATTTTATCAATACAAATTTATTTCCTACCTTGCAAAAATTGGCATTAGGAACGACGAATAAGAGAGCGATTTTAGTCCGTGAAGTATTCGAGGGCAATAATAACTATATGAAGTCGGGGACGATTATTCGACAGGTCATTAACAAGCTCAATGAAGTTAATTTCAACAGTTCCGAAGACCGTCATTTGTTCGGTGATATTTACGAAACGATCTTAAAAGAGCTTCAAAGTGCAGGGGATAGTGGAGAATTTTATACCCCACGAGCTATCACCAGTTTCATCACTGATATGGTTGATCCAAAACTTGGAGAGATCGTTTTTGACCCTGCTTGTGGAACGGGTGGATTCCTCACTTCAGCGATAGAACATATTCGACAAAAAGAAGTGAAAAATATCGATGATCGTCTTACCCTTCAACATTCGATCAAAGGGGTGGAGCTTAAACCACTTCCTCATATGCTTGCCCTTACGAATCTCGTATTACATGACATTGAAGTGCCGAATATCGAATATGATGATGCACTCTCAAAAGAATTAAGCTCTATTACTCAAAAAGATAGAGTGGATGTTATTCTTGCTAATCCTCCATTCGGTGGTAATGTATCAGATGGTATGGAGACCAATTTTCCGATGACTTATCGCACGAAAGAGTCGGCAGATTTGTTTTTGATACTGATTATTCAGTATCTAAAAGATGGAGGAAGAGCAGGGATCGTTCTTCCTGATGGTTCTTTAACAGGGGATGGAGTAAAAGCTCGTATCCGTCAAAAACTTCTCGAAGATTGTAATCTTCACACGATAGTGAGACTTCCAAATTCGGTATTTCAGCCATACGCAAGTGTTGCTACGAACCTTCTATTTTTTACCAAAGGGGAACCGACCAAAGAGATTTGGTATTACGAGCATCAGCTCCCTGAAGGACAGAAAGCATATAGCAAAACTAAACTAATAGAGATTAAAGAGTTTGACCCTCTTAAAGAATGGTGGAATAACCGTTTAGAACATGAACAAGCGTGGAAAGTTGATATTGAAATAATTAAAAATAATGGATATAACCTCGATATCAAAAATCCACATAAAAAAGAGGAAGAATATACACATACAGTTCCTGAACTTTTAAAAATGCTTCATATCTCATTTTCGAAAAGTGATGATTTGCTAACTAAATTGCATGCTGAGTTGCTAAATGCTTAAAAAACTAGGTGATATTCTTCAGTTAGATAAGCACAATAAAATTGACATTAGGGATGATGATAAATATTATATTGCTGGTGTTCAAAGTTATGGTAAAGGTGTTGTAATTAGAAGATCTGTCGTTGGTAAAGAACTTACTATGAAGCAGTATCAGGTAATTAAAAAAGATCAGCTTATGTGGTGTAAAGTTGATACAAAAAATGGTGCATTCGGATTAACAAAAGAAGAGCATGTAGGTTCTTTGGCTTCTACAAATATGGCTTTGGCGAATATTGATACAAAAAAAATTATTCCAAAATTTTTAGAAACTTTATTTCAAGTCTCTTCATTCCACAAGTATATTACTAAGTATTCATCGGGTAGTACAAATCGTAAATATTTGACACCACAACAACTTTTTGAGTTGATTGAAATACCTAACTTTTCTATTGAAGAACAAAAAAAGTTTATTGAACGAGTTGAATCAATAAAGAAATCTGGTTTAGAGCAGGAAATTAAAATTCAACTAAATCTATTATCAAGATTACGTCAAGCTATACTTCAAGAAGCTATTGAAGGAAAACTGACAGCTCAATGGCGAAAAGAAAATCCCGATGAGGAGCCAGCTTCAAAATTGCTAAAAAAAATTAGAGATGAAATAGACTATCTGATTGAAACAAAAAAAATTAAGAAAGAAAAAGTAATTCCAGCGATTAGTAAAAATGAAATTCTTTATGAAATACCAAATAGTTGGGAATGGATACGGCTTGGACATATTACAAATATTGTAAGAGGAGGATCTCCTCGACCTGCTGGCGACAAAAGATATTATGATGGAGATATTCCTTTTCTTAAAGTTGCTGACTTGACAAAAGACGATAACATATTTGTGAGTTCTCATACATATACTATTAAAGAAGCTGGGCTTCATAAAACTCGTTTTATTGAAGGTGAGACTTTAATGCTTACGAATAGTGGGGCAACATTAGGAGTTCCAAAAATTTGTAATTTCCCAACTACTTTTAATGATGGGATTGCAGCATTTATTTACATGAATGAATGTCTCGATAAGAGATTTTTTTACTATTTATTGAAGTCTAAAACAAATTGGTTCCTAACAGAAGCTGCCAGAGGGCAAGGACAACCCAATTTAAACACAGATATTATTGGTAATACTCTCATAGCCTTACCGCCAGCGGAAGAGCAGAAGCGTATTGTTAAAGAAATCGAGATAGCAATGACTATTTGTGATGAGATTGAACAGCAAATTAATGAATCCAAAGTAAATACTGATATGTTGATGCAGGCAGTTCTTAAAGAGGCATTTGAGCACGATGATAAATAGAGATTTATATAAGTCCATCGTGGATGTGGAAGAGTTGTGAGGGAGAATATAAATAATGGCTGAATTAACGATTTCATTTGATATTGAAAATATTGGACCTCATGAAACGATTAAATTTATTGGGAAAACACCTTCTTTAAAAACTGCGATTTATGCCAATAATGGAAGTGGTAAAACTTTTATTAGTAGATTGTTTCGCTTGATTGAAAATCCAATAGTTGAGAAATCTGATAAATTACTTTCTTTTACAAAGAAACAAGGAAAAATGAGATTTGAAGTAAATTTTAAAGAAGACAACAAACCACCAATAATTAAAACATTAGAGCTAAACATTAGCAAAGGTTCTATTCCAACTTTTTCATCACCTTTGCCTTTTATTTTTCATGTTTTCAATAGTGATTATGTTCATGAGAATATTGAGGCTTTGAGATATAGACCCGATGGAAATATTGAGGGTTATATTTTAGGAAAAACTCAAATTGACTTAACAAAAGAAAAAAAAGAACTTGAAGAAAAAAACGAAAATTTAGAGAAGACAAAGCAAGAGTTTGAGCAGAGAGTAAATATCCAAAAAGTAATGCTTGATGATAAAGATTTAGCGATTAACAAAGGAATAACAGAATACAAGAATTTTAAGATTGAAAATATATTTGGCAAAAATGATTTGGGTTATAGCGAGAGCAAGACTTTTGAAGAACTTAAAAAAGAAAATACTACTTTAAATACATTGCCTGATGATTTGCCTGATGTTACATCAAGCAGTTCAAATACTACAACAGAATTTTTTGAAGGTCTTGAGGAAATATTAAAATCAAGCTACACAAAAAGCCATTTTGCTGAAGAATTTAAAACGAAAATCAAATCAAAACAAGGGTTTATTGAAAGTGGCTTAAAAATAATAGCTGAGAGTAAATGTCCTTTTTGTGAACAAATACTAGATGAGCAAGCATTGAAACTCATTGACACATATACAAAATATCTTACAAATGAAGAAGCAAAAATAATTTCACAGCTAGACAGCAATATAAAAAAATTAGAAGAAGTAAAAAAGCAAATTGATAATGCTTACAAAATATCTTTAAAGTCAAAAACTGATTTTGATGATTTGAAAAAATATTTGCCATCTTTTAAAGAACAAAACATTGAATTGCTTCAAGATTCAAAAGTTATAGAAGATGATTTTAATGCTGTAATCGCAATGTTAAACGATAAAAAAGGTGATATTTCTAAGAGTTTAAGTGCTGTGCAGCATATTAAGAACATTGAAGAGTTAAAGCGAAGCAATAGCAATGTAGCTATTGAAAATAATAAAAAAATTGACCCAATAAACAAAGCTAAAAATAACACAAATACTGAAAAACTAAATATTAAAAAAAGACTTTGCAAGGCTAAGTATTTAGCAATACTTCAAGCTGAAACAAAAAACATAGACGAAATAGTAGCTTTACAAAATGAAATTCAAAAAATAGAGAAAAATATTAGTGATAAAGAAAATCAAGCTAAGGCTTCAAAAAAAGAAAAGGTAGCGGAAGCAATTGAAGATTTTTTAAATGTATTTTTTGCTGATAAATATACTTTTGATAAAAATAATTTCTGCTTAAAATTTGGTATTCATAACTTGATTAGCAATGCTTCTGATGTTTTGAGTGATGGAGAAAAAAGCATAGTAGCTTTTTGTGTGTATTTAGCAGAAACACATACAAAAGTTGATAAAGAAGCGGATTATCAAAAGCTCTTCTTTGTCATAGACGATCCAATTTCAAGTTTAGATTTTCATTATGTTTATTCAGTGGCACAAATAATTAGAAGACTCAATGATAAAACTAGATTTCCAATTGGAGAGCGATTGCGATTTCTTATTCTAACTCACAATATTGAGTTTATGAGTATTTTGATAAGAAATAAAATTATAGATGGGCGATTTATACTTGAAAAGTCAGAAATTAAAAAGTTACAAAAAGAACTTATTATGCCCTATGAAGAACATTTAAGAGATGTTTATGAAGTGTCAGAAGCTACAAAAAATCCAACACATACAACACCAAACTCTATCAGACATATTTTAGAAACAATTAATAAATTTGAAAAACCTAATTTAGATTTTGTTACATATTGCGAATATATAGAGCTGTTAAAAGACGATAATGAGTTTTTATATGCACTGATTCATGACAACTCTCATGGCAACTATAGAACCCAAATGCCGACTACCCCAGATATGATTATTAAAGGTTGCAAAAAAGTTATCGAAGTTATTATCAACAAATTTGATGGACAAATTGAAGTTATGAAAAGGAATATTTGATGCCTAATCAAACAACCATTAAATGCCCAAACTGTGGGACAGAAATAGATATAAATGAAGCTCTTTATCATCAGCTTGAAAATAAGCATAAGCAAGAATGGCTAGATGAAAAAAAGAAGCAAGAAGCAGAGATAGAAGCCAAACGCAAAGAGTATAAATTACATTTAGATACCCTCAAAGCCAAAGAGGAAAGTTTTGCAGAACAGCAAGAGAAGTTTAACGACAGTGTGCGTAAGGCAACGGAAGAGCAACTGCGCATTGAAAAGAGCAAGCTACAAGTAAGCTTAACCGAGCAAATCAAACAAACTATCATGACAGAGCAAAGCACAGCAATGGATGCTATGCGTAAAGAGTTAGAAGCCAAAAGTGAGCAGGTTAAAGAACTCAATAATAGCAAAGTAGAAATTGAACGACTCAAAAGAGAAAAAGATGAGTTGAGTTCCAAAATTCAAATTGAGGCTCAGATAGCATTTACCAAAGAACTAATATCTGAAAAAGAGAAAATCACCAAACAGCTTCAAGATGAGAATGAGTTAAAGTTCAAGGAAAAAGAGAAACAGTTGGATGACCAAAAACGACTGATTGAAGAGATGAAACGAAAAGCTGATCAAGGGAGTATGCAACTCCAAGGTGAAGTGCAAGAGATGGCTATCGAAGAGTGGTTGGCATCGCAATTTCCTTTTGATACGATTGGGGAAGTTAAAAAAGGGGCATTTGGAGCGGATTGCGTTCAAGTGGTGCATACTAGAGAGGCGCAAAATTGTGGAACGATATGCTATGAGAGTAAAAATACCAAAGCGTGGAGTGGTGAATGGATAGGCAAACTTAAGCAAGATATGCTTAAGGCAAATGCCGATATTGGAGTGTTGGTCACTTCTGTCTATCCTGCTAATGTTGAGCGAATGGGGTTTGTAGACGGTATTTGGGTGTGTAGCCTAGATGAGTTCAAAGGTTCTGTTTCATTACTGCGACAATCACTCATAAACACACAAAAAGCGGTACAAAAAGAAGATAATAAAGCCGATAAAATGAGTTTATTGTATGGATATCTTACGAGTAATGAATTTTCGATGCAATTAAGTGCTATTGTAAATGGGTTTGTTGTTATGCAAGAAGAGCTAGAAAAAGAAAAACGCTCTCTTATGGCGAGCTGGAAGCGACGACAAAAGCTCATCGACGGTGTGCTTGCTAATACTACTGAAATGTACGGTTCACTTCAGGGTATCGCTGGTAATGCTATATCCCACATCAAGGCGTTAGAACTTCCTTATGGCGAAGATGTTAGCATAGATGAAAGTTGAATTAAAATGAGTAGATATTTGGAGGAATTCATAACATGAGTAATGAAGAAAATAAGAAAAATATAGAACCTCATTTAAAACTTGGAAGTAGCTTGTCAGATGCGTTTGATTCAAATCTTGCAAAATTAAATCTCGGTATAAATATACCAAAGACTGATTTTAGTAAGGTATTCGGTGCATCAAAGAGTATCTCGGATTTTGGACATCTTTCAAAAGATTTTGGTCCCATAAATGCAGAGGAAATCGCAAAGTATAGTGTTCCAAATATGAATGATGCAATACGGCAATTATCAACATCAGGTCTTGCAGGCATGGCGAGTGTGACTAATGTATCGAGCGAAAAATATAAACGTGACATTGAAAAACTTAAAAATTCCAACGAAGCGTTGTATGCCGAAAATGCAAACCTTGATGAAGAAAATCAAAAACTTATTGAAAATTTAGCTACTTTTAAAGAACAAATCACAATTTACGAAGCAAAAGATGAACAAATAGAGAGTGTTATTTCTCGCCTTAAGGAATCAGGAAAACTGTCTGAAGATGAGCTAAAAGAATTGAATGCGAGCGAAGATGAGCTTGATCGATTAAAAAGAGCACAAGATTTAGCGATAGAAGAAGAAAAAGACACTATTACCGAGGCAATTTTTCAGATTACAGATTCGATGAAAAGTTTAAAAGCAAGTATGATTTTATATTTATCACTTTTAATTGGATCAAGTGTTATAGCTATTTTATTGATATGTAGTTTACTTTGGAGTGTCTTTTTTGGTGCACCAGTTGAGGTATCAAAAATTAATGGATTGATGGCAAATTATTTAGCCTTAGCAAGTCCATCAGTTTTGAAAATTGTATTGTTGGTGATTGTTTTACGTTTTATTAATAATATTCTAAAATTACGTGAAAATCTTTTGGTTGAAACAGGATATATTGAAAAAATTTCAGGTGTTTTAAAAGCTGGAATGCTTATGAGTGATTATTCAAGAAGCATGATAGAAGCTCGTGAAATTTTCAAAAAAGTGATTAATCAGTTGATTAAAAAAGATGGATCATTGGATAAAGACAAAGTGAAAGATGACGATGATGCAATGGCTATGTCAATTGCTGAAAAAACAGTGTCATTTATTGCCAAAGGGGTAAAATAATGACTCTAATAAATGAATGTTTTCTACATAACTGGAGCGTACAATGACTGCGTTAGAACTCCAAAACTATCTCAAAGCCCACTATCCAAAAGAAAACGAGTCATGCGAATGGAAAGAATTTAAAAATCTAAAACATAGCATTTCGGGTGCAAAGGGTGAAGATTTAGCCACGTATGTTTCAGCTATCGCCAATATGAACGGCGGTCATATCGTTATTGGTGTCAAAGATGGTACGCTCGACATCGTAGGTATCGAAAATCTCCACGACTACACACCCGAAACCCTCCCTCACCGACTACTAGGAGCTTGCCCAAATCTCAGCAGTGAGGGGCTATCTGTAGAGGCTTATACGACGACAGACACGGGTCGAACCGTTTGGATCGTCCATGTCCCTAAACATCTGCCACGTAAGCCCGTGTACGCCCATAACAAAGCATGGCAACGAAGCGGCGATAGCCTCATCGAACTAAGACCCGAACGAGAAGCTTCTATTTTGGCGGAACCAATAGGAAAAGTGGAGGATTGGTCAGCACATATCTGTGCGGGTGCGACACTGGAAAATCTTGACCCCGAAGCGATCCGTTTGGCGAGAGCGGAATACATCACCAAACATCCCAACCTTTCCGAAGAGGTCGCGCAATGGGACGATAGAACATTCCTGAACAAAGCCAAGCTAACGCTTGATAGCAAAATCACCAATAGTACCCTTTTGCTATTGGGGAAATCGGAAGCGGTGCATTTACTCTCCCCCGCTGTTCCACGCATCACATGGGTACTCAAAGATCGCGACGGAATCGAGCAAGGGTATGAGCATTTCGGATTACCGTTGCTTGTTAGCGCACAAAAGGTTCATGCCAAGATCCGAAATTACAAATATCGATACATGGCAGACAGCAAGCTTTTTCCCGATGAGATAGACAAATACGATCCTTGGATCATTTACGAAGCCCTGCATAACTGTATCGCACACCAAGACTATGAAATGGGTGGTCGTATCAATGTCGTCGAGTTCCCTGATAAACTCGTATTTTCAAACGTCGGAAGCTTCATCCCTGAAAATGTTGAAAATGTCATAGAGCGTGACGCACCGCCTGAACTGTATCGTAACCCGTTTTTATGTCAGGCAATGGTTGAGATTAATATGATTGATACCATAGGCAGTGGTATTAAGCGTATTTACTCCAAACTTCGACAACGATTTTTCCCTATGCCAAACTATAAAATTGAACCCAATAGAGTAGAAGTAACGATTTTCGGTCAAATCCTAGATGAGCGGTACGCAAAACTTTTGGCAATGACTCCTGAACTTAGCTTACATGATGTTATCGCACTGGATCGTGTCGTTAAACATCTACCTAGCACGGATGAGAGCCTTAAATATCTTCGGGATAAAGGGCTTATTGAGGGGCGAAAACCAAACCTTTATGTATCAGCTTCGGTGGCAAATGCAACGGGCGACAAGGCAGGATATACCAAGAATAGAGCTTTCGATAAGAAATATTATTTTGATCTAATAGAGCAAGCAATACAGCATCACGGATCAATGAATCGACAAGAGCTTGATGAGCTATTATGGAAAAAATTACCCGATAATTTAACCGATAGTCAAAGAAAGACAAAGATTAATAATTTAATAAATGAACTCTCAAATAAATTAAAGAAGATATGCAATAAAGGTAGCAATACAAAGCCAAAATGGGTACTTTGCGAGGTATGACTGCTTTAATAAATTATAGATAGAAGAAAAAAATTATTAAAGATAGATAGCGGTAAATGATATACTCTGTGTATTTTCTACACGTTACTAAATATTTTTTTAGACAGTTACCCTTTAAGAGCCAAAATACCTCTGCAAGCATTGCTTTTTAGGGGTACTTATAGGGGTATCGCTCCACGGCATATCACTCTAGCCTCGTAAAATAGGGCTTAGTTGGTAGAGCTAGGGTCCACCATCCGAAAACCCTCTTAAATACGAACTTAAAAGCCAATCATCTAACTCTTAAATATTTTATCTCTTTTGTATTCAAAAGTTAAAATTCAAATACATCAATGTATATCTGCATCTTATGCTGTTTAAACATGTTTTGCAGTTTGTATTTTAGTTCTTTAATGTCCTGCTCGATTGCATGACCTGATGCGTCATCTTGTACATTCATCGAAATGATCAGCAGCACTTCGTTGGAACCGATAAACATACTTCTTACCGCATTGATATGAACCATTACGTTCGACTCATCTTTGATGAGATTTTTTATTTTCTTGGTGGTTTCACGATCGAGACTTTCGCCGATGAGTAATTTTTTGAGTTCGATGAATAAGACGGTGCATAATCCTATGAGAAGAATCCCAATCATTAACGCTGCGATACCATCAAAGATCGGATCAACAAACTCGGATAAGACCAAACCCAAAGAGAGAATAACCAAACCCAGCAGTGCACCTGAATCTTCGATTAAAACGACCAAGATATGAGAAGATGAACTCTCTCTAATCGTCGAAAAAAGATCTTTTAATTTTGAATTACTCTCTTTGAGGGCTACTCGCAATGCGCCTCCTTCGAGAATGATCGCAAAAATAATAATGCCGAGAATAAGGAGGGGATTTTCGATCGGCTGAGGATCGCTGATTCGGTGAATCCCTTCGTAAATCGAAAAGAGTCCGCCTAACAAGAAGAGAACAACGGCGACGACAAAGGACCAAAAAAAGTTTGCTTTTCCCTGACCGAAGGCATGAAACTCAGACCTCCCTCTGGCGGCTTGTTTTTGACCCACCATCACTAATGCTTGATTGCCGCAATCTGCCGTACTGTGGATGGCTTCTGCCAGCATGGAGGCAGAACCTGTGAAAAATGCCGCTAAACCTTTTGCAATTGCAATCGCCCCATTCGCCAGCAGCGCAGCTTTTACGCTTTTTGACATTGACGATACTCTTTTGACGGTAGGCAATTAGGGATAAAAGAGAAATTTAACCTGTCCATGCCTCAGTAGCTCATTGATCCGGCGTTGATCAAGCCGATAGAAATAGACATGAATGCCATTAGGACACCGACAGAAATATCCCCGTTATTGATGTGTTTTTCAACGGAATATTTGCCGCTTAGACGCGTGAGGAAAAAAGCAAAGACGAGCTGAATAGAGATCGCAACCCCCGCCCACATAACAAAGTCAACATAAGAGACGCTATGTACCAACGCGCTATACAAAGGTATACACAATCCTAAAACAGCTCCTCCCAGTCCCAGAGATGCTGCGGTGTTATTGTCAGCAAAGATCATTTGATAATCATCGTACGGAGTGACTTTGGCATACAGAAAAAGAAAAATGCCAAATACGGCAAGTGCTGTGAGGAAAAAGAGCCCGAAAGAGAGGAAATATTCAAGAAACACATCATACCTTTTTTTTTTAAACATAATACCCAAATAGGATTAATGGTTCGCCCGCCATAGGAGTATTATGCAGCGATTTGCTGAGCTTTGAGTTTGTATTTCAGGGTATTTGAGGATTCTTTTGGAGTTAAAAATAGGTGGTTTTAAGAGAATGTGGCGGACAGCTAGAGATTCGAACTCTAGAAAGGTTGCCCTTTACACGCGTTCCAGGCGTGCGCCTTCGACCACTCGGCCAGCTGTCCATTTGTTGGAAGGATGAAACTATACCGTTTCCTCTTGAAATTTTCACTTAATCCTAAATTATTTTGGTTGGATGCGTTTTTAAATCTATGCTACAATGACCATTATTTGCACAAAATAAAAAGGATTTGGAATGGAAGATTCGGTAATGATGATTGGGGTGCTTGGACTGTTGCTGGGCATTTCTATTTTTGCACTGTGGATATGGGCATTGGTGGATATTATACGCTCCACTTTTAATGACATCGCCATCAAAATTGTATGGTTTTTGCTGGTCTTTTTTATCCCGTTTCTTGGATTTATTTTGTATGTTATTCTCGGAAAATCGACAAAAATCCCCCAAAATATGACCGACTCAAATCAAAAATACGATTTGTTAGATCGGGTTAAAAAGCTTTATGACAGCGGTGCGATTAATGAGGCGGAGTTTGAGGCAGAAAAACAAAAAATTATGACTCAAAACTAACCGTTAAATCGAAACTTTGTCCCGTTTTTAGAGATGTGGTAATAGAGCTTGGAGGCTGCGAGAATATTCAAAAAGAGAATCCAAAATGTCGCCATGCCGCTAAGACCTGCGAGGGTCAATAGGCTTGGGTAGAAGGGTGAGGCTAGAGTGAAAAATACGGTTGAAAGAAAAAGCCAAAACGTCATTTTGACTCTTTTTTGGGGGAGGATGTTGGACATGATAGGTGTCTCCATGAAGCCTGACGCATTGAGATGAAACCACACTAAAAAAGGGATAATTTTCCCCATCATCCCTAAAATGACAGAGAGGGCAAACAAGCCAAATGCCATAAGGCTCATGATTTCCAAAGGAGCGTATCCAAAAGCCAGATGGCCACAGTATGTCCCAAGAGAGACTCCAAGCAGCCCCATTCCTGCAAACCAAAACCAAATACTCACATCACCAACACGACGCTTGCGCCCATAGAGACGTTGAGTCGTTGTGACCATAAAGCCTATCAACAGAGAGATGATAATCATGTCAAAAACCCATTCGAACGGGAGTGCCGTAAAGAGCCAAAGTATTTTTAGAGAAAGGGATGCGACTAAAATCTTTTTGACATTGGATTTGCACCAATGGCTATAAGGGGCGGTGACATAAAACATCTCGACGACTTGAAAAGAAACATAAATAATGAGTATTGCAATCCACCCCACAAGAGCCATGGAGTAGTGCGATGTGCGAATGATGGCATGATGGTCACCAAAGCTTTGCGATGCGTAGGAGCTTGCCATGACAATTCCAAGCACAGCAGCTGCAAAGAGGGAAAAGATCGCCAATCGCATCCCCTTGAGGGTATCGTGCGCTATTTTTCCAAAGAGCAACGGCAAAAGGATCTGGGCAAAATAAACGATGGCACTGCCTAGAAAAATACTGGCGATGACAAACAGCTCTTTGACTCCAAACATAAAAGCACCGACCAAAGCAAGCGTCCCCAACGTAAACAGGGTATGAATAATGAGAGAATTTCCAAGCGGTTTGGGGATGGGAGCTCCGCCCAAAACGCTTTGCATTTGAAACAGTGCACCCATCATTCCCATGGAAATCATCCCTAAAAAGAGCAAATGAATGGCAGAAAGTGAGAATGGATGGTTTGGAGTGAGAATCTCAGCGGGGAAGAAAATCATGAGAGCGCTTAAAATCACACCAAAAACGGGAAGGGTGATAAAGAAGCGAAGCACAGCCTTGATAGGAGGAGCTTGTTCGAGTGAAAGTCCTCTAAACATGGAGCTCTTTCAGATTCATACGGGGGTCACGCGCAATAAGAATGTGCCATACTTTATCACTGCTTTGGGAGGAATGATAAAAGCCGCCGTTCTTGCTGATGATTTCAAACAGCGGGAGCGGTTCACGTTTGTGGATGAGGTGAATGACCTCGGAATCTTTAAGATTTTTAAATGCTTGAACTGTCATTTCAAGAGGAAGGGGATGCTCCATCTCTCGTGCATCAATTTCTATCAATGTGCCATTTCCTTGAGAGTTTGAACCATAAGCTCTCCGTCTGTTCCCAATGTTTGGTCGATCATGGGATAGAGCATTTGCTCCTCTTTCATGTTGTGCTGCTGCAGCATTATCATAAACGACTCACCAATCCCGAAAAAATCATCGTACTGATCGGTCTCTAAGGCTTTAAGCATGGATTCCAGTTGTGCACGTAATTGCTGATGTTCATAACGCATCATCTGTGTAGGACCGCCCATCATTCCGGTACGCTTTTCAAATGTGGTAAAAAGGGCACGCTCTTCCATGTTAAAATGGTGATTGGTGGCACGGTAAAATTCATCAAAAAGCTTTTTTGCCTCATCTGTTTTTTTATCTGCGAGAGCATTTTCGGCTTCTGTGTATAGGTGGTCGCAGGCTCGGTGATCGTCTCTCATAAATTCTAAAATCATTGTGTTACTCCACTTTTTTTCAAAGTATAGCGCTTGGTGTGAAGTAAAACATTGATGAATATCAAGGTTTTAGTGGTTTTGCCTTCGCTTTGGGTGGATTGTGCGGGAGAAAGTCGTGAAAATCTTTGATGTAGATGGCGTTTATCCCTTGACCCAGTTCATGAATATCGGCATCGAGGCGGAGCCATCGGTTCACGGTATATTGAATTAAAACACTTGAAATGGTGTCATTTTTATAGAGAACACGGAAATCTTTATTGAGGCGTGTTCCTACTTCAAACCCCATTCCCCCCTCTTTGGTCGTGAGGATGTTCATCGTATCGAGCTGGATTTTGGTAGTGCCGCTAATAAGCCCTTTAATCCCGGCTCCCAGCATAAAATTGGTGGCATCGGCACGAACGGTAGGGGAACTTCCGTTGCTGCTAAATGCGGCGCTTGCGGGAGTACCTAAAAGGAGATAGCTCATAATATCATTTTGACTCATGACGGGGTCGGAGTTGAACAAAAAGATGGGCGAATCGAGTGTATGGTTGATATAGATCTGGATTTTTTTGTAATCAACCTCATGTTCTACCGTGATATTAAGATAGGGATTGAGAGGAACACTTCCGCCAAAATAAATTTCACTTGGCTTGATTTCAAAGTATTTGCCGTTTGTTGTAGCGGTTCCAGAGAGGATACTGATCATTCCGAGTATTTGCATGGGTCCCTGCGGCTCTCTCCAGAGGGTAATATCGGGAATGAACTGGAAGTTAAGTTCTTTGGTGGTGTATTCAATGGGGCGTTTGGAGGTGATTTGAATATTCATCCCCAATAAAGAGGTGCTGGGAGGACGGATATCTTGGATTATGATAATATCATCGTCCATGACTTTGAACTGCTGAAAAGGTAAATAGATGATTTTACCATCCAAAATAGAGAGAGAGCCTTCGAAATTTTGAGAGGCATTGGCATCGCGAGTGAACCGTAAATCTGCAGCAATGTGGGCCTCGCCCTCAGGGCCACGATACGTAAAGCGTTCGGATTGGAGGGTTAGATTCGCAGCAAGGGTTTTTGGTTCAATGGTACCTTTTAAACGAAGCGTATCAAATATCCGTACTTCATCAACGATGAGATGCCCCATGGGATCGATATGAAGATACGAAGGGTAGTCGGAAAAAATCGGATGTTCGGCAATGTCAAGACGGTATTTGTCGATGACAATGTTGCCCTCATAGTAGTGAAGTGTCATCGTATTGTTGGTGCCGCTGTATTGTCGACGAGAGTCTAAGACAATAGCATACCACGGTACTTCAATATCCGTACTGGCACTAAACTTGGTATCAATCGTGATGTGGGTGGTACTTCGTATTTCAGCATCATAATACTCCATATCAGGGAGAGTAAAGGAGGGAATCAGAGAGAGTGTTTTTGCTAGCGATGGAGTAAGTGAGGTGAATCTCATGTCGCTTGTTGTCCCGTTGAGATCAAAATAGGTCCCCAAATAGTTACCTGAGCCCTTGAGTCTCTCGGATGTTCGCTCCAGTGAAAGGGCTAAATCATCTCCATTGAGACTGATGTGGGTAGAATCGGTGTTGTGGAGAATGGATAGGTCCATTTTTTGAGGGGGTTTGAGCTCCCAATCTTTCCATGTAGGGGCATCGGAAAGGAGAAAAAGCTTACCGTCTAGGCGGATGTCATCGTTTTTAACCTGGAGCGT
>Ga0265297_10005845_pt1 | contig 18349 bp, 27 predicted proteins | sample Munlanlwell13791_FD_192502 | JGI IMG/M metagenome (GOLD analysis project Ga0265297, IMG submission 192502) | Leachate microbial communities from a municipal landfill in Southern Ontario, Canada - Leachate well 137-91 | ecosystem: Engineered > Solid waste > Landfill > Unclassified | place...
AAGACACTCTAAATACATTTTTTGATTCTTATCGAACTTTTGATAGAATGTATTGGGAAGAAATAAAGCATCTTTATATACTTTAATAGATAGTTTTTGAAGCATATTTTTATTAAAGATAATATAGAATGGAGCTTTATCGTTCCATATAGTAAGATGACCAATACATTTATTATCATCTCCTAGAAATTGTAATACTCTATTAAACTTTATATATACATCATCTTTTATATATATATAAATAGGATTTTTAACTTTAGTTAAGGATTCTTTTTTTTCTTCAGATTTCATAATATAATTATTTAGGGTTATAAATGAACATTGCTATATATAGTGTAATATATGCCTATATACATGGCATATATAAATCTCTAGTCATTACCATTGTCTTCATCTGTTTCTTGAGCATTAGAGGACAATGGATGACATATAATGGCATTATACTTTTTATATGCAAGATCCTTACTTCTAAGACACCATGCAATACTTCCGAAAGCTTCATTGCCTGGATAAACTTCTCTTTTGGGATAGCTATTACCATAATATTCCGATGGTGGTGCAATTTTAATACGAAATACTTCCCATACATTATCCCAACGATAATATATAGCTTCTGTTTCTGTTCTTTCTATTAATTCAGCAGAAAGACCTGGTATACCTACACCATGAAATCCTTTATATACTTCAGGAAGCCTTTCATAATCTACTTCTTTTAATTTTATATTCATAATTATTCTTCTTGTATTGATAATATTTTGTCGTATTTTTTAGTTACTTTAAGATGTCTTGCATGTTCATAACAACAGGCAGTAACTATTTCTCTTTTGATATCACCATTATATTTATCTCTGATGATATAATTCTTATAACTTAACTGATCAATTGTATAATTAAATAATCTATGATATATTAACTGTGTATCATCCATGATATGTAAGTTCTAATAATTCACAACTAATACAGAATAAATCAATCAATAATCCAATAAACCATAGGAAAGCAAACTTATAATCTCTTGATCTTAGATTATAATATATACCTAATATACACATAAAAAAGCAAATAAGTAAAAATATAAATGCTAATCCATATGTTAATATTGTAGAAAATTCCATAATTGTCATAATTCTAATTTTATAAGTTTCCAATATTTTATTGTAGATTTCTTATCCATTCATTTCGGTCCTCCATTATTTAAAATTAAGGTTCGCAAATTCGCCATGATATTTTACTACATTTTTATCATATGCTTTTGCAGCAGATTCTTCTGTGTTAAATGTTCCTAAATAAATTTCTTTTCCATTAACTTTTATTCGTGCTCTTATACGATTTCTTATATAACTAACACCAAGATATTTAGATTTTCCTTTTCCAATTACATTCATATGATTTTGACTATGAGTACAAGGTCTTAATTTATGTTTTCTATTATCTTGTTTATTATGGAATATATGATCTAATTCAGGTAATCCATTCATTTGATCTTTCATTATTATACGGTGCATTTTAACAGGTTTTTGTTTATAATTTGCTAATCCTTTTAAATAACCAACAACGTATAAATCTTTATCTAAAGACCATCTATATTTATTAATTAATTCATGATCTTCATCATCATACAGAATAGTATAATAAATTCCTCTATTTTTTATTTTTAATTTCATATAAAGCTTTTTGAATTTTTACATAATAGTTTTTTACAGATTTTACATTTCTCCAATTAGGTCCAGCATTCCATTCAGAAGCTATTTCTTCTAATTGTGAAGGATAGAATTGGCAAGCATAATACATAAATACTTCTTTAGACTTTATTGGATCAAACATATCTTTTTCTTTATAATATATACCAGTACATTTAGCATAATCTTTAAGACGTGTTTTTCTAATTTGTGCTCTACCATACGATTTATGTTTTAAATGTTTATCACCAATTATATAATCGGTATAATTAGATTCTACAGAACAAGTAGCATTCCATATATTTTCATAAGGATTAACTGGTTCTGATATTTCAATAAAAAGCACTTTACTATTTGGACAAAATGCCTGATATGAAATTAGCAATATAAATAATAAAATTGTCATCTTTTTCATTACGGTTTTATTCGTTTGACATAAGAAATAATGTGCAAGTTATATTATTTTTTTCTTTCAATGAATTCATACCATTTCTTTTCTTTTACTTTTGCAAGCTTTGTACTTAGGTCAAGCACCTGATTAATAAGCTTTTTCTCAGTTTTGGTATGATCTTCTGATAGGGTTTGAATACTTCTATTATGACGTACTATTAAATTGTCAATATCAGATTTTAATCTTATTATTTGTTTTTTAAGAACATTATTAAGTTGATTTTTATTCTTAATAATAGCTTTTAATTCTTTTCTGTTATTTCTTGTCATGATTATAATTATTTAAGTTCATTAAAAATATCAATATAAAATTGTTCAAGATTTTTCCATACACCTTCAGATCCTTCTTTAAGAAGTATATCATATAATGGTTCAGCATTTAATCCTGATCCATCATAATAACATGGTTTTCCATCAAGATATTCACATTTTTTTTGACAAATAGTTTGTCCTTCATATCTTTTTTTAGGAGAATGATATCCTTTATCAGCTGGCATTGGTTCATATAGATAATATTTATCAGGACTCATATATTTTCTTTGTTTAATTTGATCTTCTGGTAAATACCAATTAGTAAATAAAACAAATTGAACTGCACCTAATAATCCTTTAAGTACCATTCTTAATTCAACTCCATGAATACCATAATTCTTTTTTGGATTAGGATCTGTTTTATTCCATGCAGGAGATAATGTTATTAATTTTTCCATTTTTTTAGTTTTATAAGTTTAATAATCCAATTCCAAATTTGTTTTAATATAGATCCATTTAGAGCCTTCTCATAAGCAATACACTTATTCTCTAATATATTAATCTTATGAGAGAGTTCTGTATTTTTAATAGAAAGATCTTTATTCTTAAGAATTACTTTATGATATAGAGCATTTCTCTTTTCGTTATCTTGTTGACATGATTTCTTTCTATTCTTCATGATATATATTATTTAGCACCGTGATATATTGTTCTTCCGGTAGTAGGATCGATCTGTATATGTCTTCCTTTGGTTTTCTTCCTGTTATTATGAACAGGAATGATAGGTCTCTTAGTCCAATTAACTATTGGTGCAGATGTCTTTTCTTCTTTTATTTCTTTAACTTCTTTCTTTTTAAATAAAGAAATAGTCCAGTTATAAATTAATACAAGTAATGTTTTTAGTTTTTTCATTGTTTTAATTATTTAGTTATTAATGTATGTTCAGATCCTCCACTATCAAGAAAGAAAGCATTAGCTACCTTTTCATTACGAAATTTATAATATAAGTCCGGATATTCTGATTTCATTATTGGATGAGGCTTAATACGAAATCTGAATCTTTTGATTGTCATAATTGCTTTACTCATGATTATAAAGTTTTAATATTAATACCATTTTTTATTATAACATATAGCACTTGTTTCACCTGGAACAATTTGTTGATCCATCAGAGATCTTACCTCATTAGAGGACATATTGCAGTATATTTCTTCACTAATTGTAATACCTGTATCACAATCTTTAATAATACATATCCAGCAATTAGAATCTTTCTCATAACTTATCATTAAGATAAACAAAGCGAATATAAATATTAACTTTTTCATAGGTAATATCTTTCATAAGCATCAGAGACTTCGCTATTATACATACTATCATCAGATAGCATTTCATTCTTTGCTTCATCAACAGAAACAAATAAAGAACCACAATAAGTGCAATGTGTTACATCTTCACTTACCAATTCACCACAAACAGAACAAATTCTTTCTTCCATGATTTTCTAAGTTTTTAATAATAATTTAAATTTATAGGTTTTATAATAATAATCCCATATATATAACAGGAAATAACATCCAATACAATAAATAATATACTTTGTAATGCTAACTTACTCATTTTAAGGCATTATATAATCATCAACAATAATTTACACCAAAATCAATAAAAAATACCCCAAAACAATCAAATTAATGCATATCAATAAACATATATAATAAACCAATTCTATAATAATAATATCATTAATATAACCCTATAAATGATATATTATAGTGAATAGAATAGTACTTAAATATATATACAATACGAAGTGCTACTCATGCTTGCTTAAGCACAAAAATAAGGGGTATTGAGCACAGAACTGACGTATAATCTCACTTAAAATCCAGAAAATAGCAGAAGGTTTCTACTATAATTAGTACTCAATACACCCTAATATTATGTCGCAATATGCGCTAATTACATTAATAGTTATTATCTTTGTCGCAAAAAGAGGCATTATGGAAATAAAAGATTATTTAAGAAATCATCTTGCTATCAGTCCATCATGGATAGAAAAGCAGTTAAAATTACCAAAAGGAACTATACGTATTACTACAGACAGAGCCATTCCTGAGAAATATAGAGAAGGAATTATATCCTTGTTAAAGGATTATGGATGGGATTATAATGATAGCGCAAAATGTGACAATAAAGATAATAAAACTATCGCAAACGTCCATTCTACAGCGGTGAGAGACACTTCTAATATTAATGATCCAATATCTACTAATCCTGTTTATTATACAAGAAAGAATAAGAATAATTATTATGAAATATTAACTGATGAAATAAGAAAGAATTGGAAAAATGAAATGGCTCCATTTCCTATTAGAGTAAATGATATTCCAGATGGATCAATAGTAATAATAAAAGATAAATAAGGATATGGTTAGTCGGTGATAACCATACCTTATATTATATAGCGTTGCTTAATCCCAGCAATACTATAAAAAAAAGGGGATTTCTCCCCTATTTTTACAATTCTACTGCTACGAATGTTCTTACTGTACCCTTCTTTGATCTGAAGGCATAAGGACGTACAAGAGTATCAGAGTTTGAAAGTAACTCTTCCAACTCATCTGACAAGCCAATATTAACATTTGAATAGGATTTTTCCTCATTTGAAATATTAGCTTTCGCTGCGAAAAATGCCATTGGTTTGTCGTTCCTTGTGTATGAAATACAAGAAATGACAGGCTCAAGAGTTTTAGCATCCCTCTTTTGTGTTACAAACTTGCCTGAATAAACACCCTCAGGAATTTCAATAATAGGCTTAGAAATTGTTACGCCCTTACTTTCCAATTCTTTGCGAAGCTCATTAACTTCACTGATTGTTAACGATTCTTTGTTCATAATAGATAAATTAAATTAATAAATAAAAGTTAATTACAATATTTGCACCGTTGTATTGTCCTGCACCGACGACGGCGGACAGTCCAGCAATGCTGGAACCATACAGGGGTTGATATGAGGTGCTATCTAATCTCGTCTATATAAAGTGAATGTACTATGGGGGTATTGTGTTATAGGGGTATAATGGTATGGGGGGGGATATATAGAGGTATGGTATTATGTATGGGGAGATATATTATTTGTTTAGTAAAGAATGAATGCATATCTTTGTTGGGTCGAAAATAAAATGTGTAGTGTTATGGTAAGTTTTTTCAGGTTTTCTCGAATATATATTTTCCAGTTAGGGAACCATCGGTGGGAGTTAACGCATCTCCATGACAGCCGGTGGTTTTCCTTTTTGTTATATTCTGGTTAGTGGGTTATATTATGTGCATTGGTTATTGACCGTTATGCAGGAGGTTGGGTCGGGACTCGGTTTGAGACAGCATCGTTGGAACGGGTAATGGTTGTCTTTTTCTTTGAGTATTTCTTTTTCTTCTTTTCTTTGGTGACTTTCTTTTCTTCTTTTTCTGATGAATTGTTATTGTATATAATAAAGGTATATAATAATGTAGAAAGGATATTTGTTATATATAATAATAAGGCATAGATTTGTGTATTAGATTTTATTGAATCATTAAATAATTATTATTATGAGTATAGAAAGATTAACAAAAGAAAAGGTATCATTAAGTAAATTATCGGTACCGGTGACAGCAGATAAGATAAATGAGATAATAGATGCTCTCAATAATCTTAGTTCTGTTAGTTCATTAAAAACAGTACGGAAGACAATAGGTTTTCCTGGTGCAACAACTACTGATTATAAGTTCACATCAGCAGCTAATACTACTGAACAGGTTATTACACTTAAGAATATTATACCTGCAAAAGCAAGGATAGTAGATATATATCTTGTTACTGATCGTGAGTTTGTAGGAGCTACATCATTATCTGTTGACGTAGGATCTGCTAGTGGAGGCGATCAATATATCTCAGCGGCAGATATAGTTGCTAAGGATGCTGTATTGCCTGTTGTAGCAGCAGGATCATTTGTAACGGACCCATCAGCAAGTGTATTACATATATATATAAATGCTACTCCAGGAGCTAATTGGAGTTTACATACAGAAGGACAGTTATCGGTATATATAACATATATTGACGTTACTGGTTTATAATTAGAATTTATTAATTCACTAAAAAAGTAAAAAAATGAGTGCAATTGACTTGGTTAACAAAACGAACTTCCTTCCAACTAAGTTACCTATAAGGGTATCAGCAGAGAAGGTGAATGAGATTATCAGTAGACTAAATACCATAAGTGATGGTGATGGTGTACTGGAAGCAGACACTATTAATGAATATACATCCGGATCGGGTGTTACTATTGATGGTGTGCTTATTAAAGATGGTACCATAACTACTACGGCACCAGTCATACAAAGTGTTGATCCGGCTATCACAGCAACAGGAGTAAATAATACTGACTGTTATGCTATGACAGAAGAATTGAATATTATTACTGGAGGAGCTGCAGCAACAGGTGTTAAACTACCAACAGCAGTTGTAGGATTAAAGATCATTGTTGCTAACCTTACAGCATCAACAAAGGTGGTATATCCTTTTCTTGCAGATCAGATAGATGATTTGACTGTTAGTACAGGAGGTATGACATTACAACCGGAAGAAGTGGTAGTATTTAATTGTTATACAACAGTTAAATGGCAATCAGATTCAGAAGCAGATGGTACATTTAGTACATTATATACTGATACTATTGCTGAAAGAACAGCAGCTACAGGAGTAACTACTGATGGAGTATTAATGAAAGATGGTAATGTGGCTCTTCCAAAAGGAGGTGCTCATTCATTAGTTCTTACAGATAGTACTGTAGCAGCAGAGACAGGAGGAGCATTATCTATAACAGGAGCTGCAGGAGCAACAACTGGATCAGGAGGAGGAATAACTATACGTGCAGGTGCATCAGGAGCAGGTGGAGCAACAGGAAATGGAGGAGCAGCATATGTTATTGGTGGAGCATCTGTAGCAACTAATGGTATAGGAGGAGCAGCAAATCTTACCGGAGGAGCTGGTACAGGCACTCAGGCAGGAGGTCTTGCTCAGATAACGACAGGAGCTAATGCAGGTACTACAGGAGGAGCATCAGGAGAATTGATATTAGGTATTGGTGGAGCAGGAACACATACTGTTGGTACAGGTGGAGCAGGTGGAACAATAAGTATTACAGGAGCTGCAGGAGGTTTAGCAAGTGGAGCAGCAGGGATAGGAGGAGCAGGCTCAATAGTTAATATTACATCAGGAGCAGGTGGAGCAACGACAGATGCAGCAGGAGGAGTATCAGGAGCAGGTGGTGAGATAGATCTTACTGCAGGTAATGGAGGAGCATTAGAAGCAACTAATGCTGCAGTAGCAAGTGCAGGAGGAACAATAGATATAAATGCTGGTCATGGAGGAGCAGCAACAGCTGGTACAGCAGGAGCAGGAGGATCAGTAACAATAAATGCAGGTAACTCAGGTGCATCAGGTGCAACAGGAGGTGCTGCAGGAACAGTATCTATCACAGGAGGTACTGGTATGTTAGCTACTGCAGGAGGTGCGATTGATTTGACTGGAGGTGTTGGAGGTACTACCGCAGCAGGTGGAGCAGTAACAGTACGAGGTGGACAAGGAGGTGCAACAAATGCTAATGGAGGAGCTGCCAATGTTGTTGGAGGTGCGCCACAGGGAACAGGAACAGGAGGTGCAATAGCTATTAATGCTGGCGATGCAGTAGCCGAAGCAGGTGGTGCAGGAGCTATATCAATGCAATCAGGAGATGGATATGGTGGATTGCTTGGTGTTGCAGGTACTAATGCTGGTAGTATAACTATCGTATCTGGTGCTGCAGGAACAGCTGCTACAGGAACAGCAGGTAATGGAGGTGATATCGCCTTACAGGGTGCAGCAGGTGGATTAGCATCAGGTGCAGCAGGAACTGGTGGTGTAGGATCTGATATAAGACTTACAGGAGGAACCGGAGGTGCTACTACAGATGCTGCAGGTGGTGCAGAGACTGGTGGTGCTGGTGGATTGATATTAGTTGATTCAGGAGATGGTGGATCACTTAACGCTGCAAGTACTGGAACAGCAGGTAACGGAGGTCAGTTAACTGTAAGCACTGGTGATGGTGGAGATGCTACAGCAGGTACCGCAGGTAATGGTGGTGAACTTTATATTACAGCAGGTAATGGTGGTGGAGGAACAACAGCAGGAGAAGCAGGTCTTATACAAATATATGGTGGTACAGGAGGTGCAGCTGCAGCAGGATCACATGGTGGATCAGTTACTATAGGTGGTGGAGCAGGAGGTGTAAGTAATGGTGCAGGAGGTGATGTAGTTATAACCGGAGGAACAGGAGATGGAACAGGACTTGATGGATCAGTTAATATAGGTAATTCAACAACAGATGAAGTAACATTACTTGCTGATACAGGAGTACATGCACAAAGGATATTTACATTAGATAAATATTTCTGGTGTGAAGATTTTGATGAAGAAGTAGCAGCTGTAACTCTTGATGCAGGATTAAGAGGTGATGAATGGGATGCTGCAGCAGGAACGAATGGTGATGCAGCCGATATAACATATATCGCAGGTGTTGGAGGTATTATACAGGCTGAAACAGATGGAGCAGATAATGATAGTATTTGTTCTATGCGTAATGTGCCTTCATTCAATACTGATGCTAATCCGGTTATGGAAGTTAGATTTAGAGTATCCGTTGTTAGTGGAGCAGCAGCAAATGGGATAGCTGCCTTTGTTGGATTTACTGATTCTACTTTTGCTCTATCCAATGATAAAGAAGGTGGTGGAGCAAATAACTTTGCACTGATAGGAATAGATACTGATAATGATCATACTTATGGTGCTGATCAGATAGTATTTTGTACTAATGATGATGGTGGATCAGGCGCAGGAGGGACATATGATGATTGTGGTGTTGCTGCAACAGCAGACACATGGATAACAGCTAGAATAGATCTTACCGACATAGAACAACCAAGGGTATGGATCAATAATGCTGGTACTGCTATCAATCCGTCACATGAAGTACCTGCTGCAAATATAACAGGTACATTAAAAGCCAATACAGTAGTATATCCTGTTTTTTATGCACAGACATTAGTTGATGCCAATGCACAGAATATACAGGTAGATTATATAAAAGTATGGCAAGACAGAGGATAATTATTAATCAATTAAATATATTTTATGAAGTTAGGAACATTAGTCAACAGTAAAAAAGCCTTAGAGACTCTGTTAAAAGGATCATTACCTATTGACATTGCCTGGGAATTAAAAAAATTAGTTAAAGTAGTTAATCCTGAACTGTCTTCTTATGAAGAGATACGTGAACAGAAGATCATAGAGATGGGAGAGAAATTTACAGATAAGGAAGGTAAGGAGAATTATAAAGTAAAAGATAAAAACCTTCCAAAGTTTGTTACAGAAATAGAAGAACTACTTGATAAAGACATTGATATTAAAGTTCCACAGATAAAGATTAAAGATCTTATAGAACATAAAGATGTCAATGGAAAATCTATTGAAATTACCACAGGAGAACTTATACTGCTTGATTGGCTTATAGTTGAATAAAGAAGCTTTTTTTTTCATAGGTTTAGTTTTATTAGGGTTAGGTCCCGAAGTGTTATGAGCTTCGGGATCTTTTTTTATATATTAATGTCTACGTTAATAAAATATTAATGAAATAATTAATAAAACATTAATGTTTTCATAAACATTGTTTATATTTGCATCATGGAAACACGAAATGGAAATATTAATATATTATATATGACAGAAAAGGAAATCAAAACTGAACTTAATATGATGGCTAAATACATTAATGGAATGCAATTCAATGCTATCGTAATAAAGAAAGATAATATGCAATTTATAATTGTATTAAACTAATTATCATGAGAATAAAGATTATGAACCGGTTTATGAAAAGAATAATTGCAAAAGATGTAATAGCTATTACATTAGCTCCATTTGGTATATATATTGATAAAGAAGAAACTCTTGAGAATGGTCATACACTTACTCATGAGAAGATACACTGGAAGCAACAGATAGAAATGCTTATAATACCTTTTTACTTATGGTATGTCATTGAATGGCTAATAAAGTTACTTAAGTATGGGAAGAGTGCTTATTATCAGATATCCCTTGAGAAAGAGGCTTATAGTCATCAGAGTGATGCTACATATCTTATTACACGTAAACATTATGCATGGATTAAATTATTAACTAATAAAACAAAAAATGGATAGGAAAAGATTTTTAAAATTATTTGGTCTTGGTGTTGCAGTTATAGCAACTGCTAAGATTGTTATAGATCAAACAAAGAAAGTAGATGAAAATAAGTATATCGCTGGTTGTGATCCCTATAATAAATCCTCAAGATCAGGAATTGGAATAATGAAGCAGATAGAAAATCAGAGAAATTTTATTATATATACTGGAGAAAAAGGACAAGAAGCTTTTAATAAAGCAATTAAAGAATATACGAATAATTATATTAATATTATATAAATGGATAATAGATACCCGATATCTGGAACAGTAACTGAGATAGGAGAGACTAAAGAATTCTCTGCTTATTTCCGTAAAAGAGAGTTTAAGATACGTATAACAGATACAGATGGACAGAACAGGATTATAGAACGTATATTGAAATTTAGTCTCATAAATAATGATATAAAACTCATAGACAATGTTGTAATTGATGATATAGTAAAGATTCAATTTTATCTGGATGGTAAAGATTATTCAAAAGATAGCATTACAAGTAATTATACCGGTCCTGTATGTTATGAACTAGATATTATAACATCACCTACAAGAGAGACAAAGGAAGATAAAAAGATAAATATGATAGTAGGTGGTAATGCACCGTTAAAACAATCAACATTAGATGAACTAATGGTTACGCCTACATTAGAAAAAGAAGAAGAAAAAGATGAATTTGCTATTCCTGATATTAATGATGAATTTAAGGATCTGCCTTTTTGATGAAACGATGGAAGAACTTGTTAACATAGTGAATTATTGTCATACGGTGCTTGTCCGTTATGGACAGATAGTAAAGCATTGTAATGCTACATATATTCCGGAAGATGATGTTATCAATATTAATATCCGTTATCGTCTTAATGGTAGTGAGAATACAAAATCATTTATATATCAGATACAGAATTATGATTTTTTCATGACAGATATAGAAATTCAGGTTAATAGATCTGCAATTAAAAATATCAATGTAGAACTTGAAAGACTTTTGAATAAAGAAGTTTGTTATTAATAATTACAATATGATCATTTACGATATTAGCTTAATGCCAATAGGGTTGTTACCTGAGATATGGCATCAATTATCAAAAGAAGGAATTCTTCTTTATGATTCAACATTAAAAGGTAATTCTCCATTTAAAACAGAAGCAGATAATATATCATTGATAGATATAAATAATATGACAGATGAAGCGATAGGTTTATTATCTGATTATATAAATAGGCAGAATGAGAAACTTGATGCCATACAGTCAGAGAATAATAGGATAGCACAAGAGAATAATCTTAAACTGATTGCATATCTTAAAAAGATCAATGACGAGAATAAATAATATATCAGTGGCACAGATAAAGCGTAGCAGCAGAATCCGAAGTTATAATAGCCTCTCTAAATTAAGAGGGGCTATTCCTTTGGTATTTATGAAAACATTAATAAAATGTAAACGTAGACATTAATAAAACATTAATGAATACATTAATACACCGTTAAAATGAATAATGAGGTTATTCCAATTAATACTACACCAGAAAAATTCTTTGATGAATATCTTAAGTTAAAGAAACCTCTTCTTGAGTATATTCTTTATAAGATTAACAATAAGCCTATTGTTCTTAATCCAAAGATGATGCAGGTATTCTCTATGTTATTATATTATAATCATATATATAATGAGTTACCAGATGAAGAAAAATGGAAACTTATATTTGAGAATGGAACCAAAAAACATATAGCAGAAAAACTTAATATCAATATAAGACATCTTAATACATATCTATCTGTACTACGCAATATAAAGTTACTTGATGGTAAAAAAATCAATAAACCTTTTATCATCAGTCCGGAAGAAGAATTTTCATTAACATATAAATTCATTATAAAAGATGAATAGTGAAGATACCAAACGTATTATACGTATTATAGCAAAAGAAGAAGGGTTATCTGAAAAGACCGTAAGGAAGATTGTTTTAAGTCAATTTGAAGGTACTTATAAGGTTATGTCGTCAGGTATACCAGGTGAATCCAATACTTTTAAGAATGTTGCTATAAATGCATTTGGGACATTTAAGATTATGCCTGCACGAATAAAGAGATTAAATGGCAGGAAATTATACGAACAAGAACAAAGAAAGAGACATGACAACAAAAAATGATAATGGTATATTCATTCTTGAGAATGATAAAATAGTAATCAATCCAAAGGCATTATTGATTCCTGAGTTTGCATTTCTTTATGACAGAGATAAATCTACTGGTAAGAAAAAAGCTCTTAAAGAGTTTGCATATATATATTATATGGCAGATTATAAATCAGAGTATGATGTATATGGATTATCAAAAGAAAGTCAATTAGGTCTTGATATATTTACCAATAGAAGTTATAAACCAGATCCTGATGTCCAGAAAGCAATAGATAAATATACTCTATTACAAGAGACACCTTCAATGCGATATCTTATATCAATACGTAAGAGGGTTAATAGGACCATAACATACCTTGATAATGTTGAGGTAAAGGATAAGATGAAAGGAGAGGATGGAGAAGTGAAATATCTTAATCCTAACATTACCATAGATAAGATAATAACTACTATGAAGCAGATTGAAGACGTTATTGAGAAACTTGAGAAATGGGAGAAGAAGGTATTTGATGAAGAAGAAGATATGAAGATACGTGGAGGAGGTATACTTAATGTATTTGAAGATAGAGAGAATGCAGTATGGATTAAAAGTAAAAAATGAAAATATTTGAACTTAAAGAGAAGGAGATAGGATTATATAAGAAGACTCCTCATTATAATACATCAGAGTTTACTGTAGCAGCACAACACTTCAAAGAGTTTGGTTGTTATACTCGTCATCCGGTTAACACATCACCAAATAGCTTATGGTATAAGTTTTGGGTACAAGAGGCATCCAGGTGCCTTTATGGTTATAATATAGGCAGAGATTGGATACCAGGATATTTCTATTGGTATCTTAATTATTGCCCAATAGAGAAGGCTGTTAGCCTTGATGCCTCACAAAAAGAAAGTATTACTGTTAAACCTGAGATATCATTACAGTATGCTATTGAAGAAAAGAATAAGAAAGATAAAGATGTTTATAATTTAGATATTCCAGAACTTGATGAAATGTTAAGTTTTCAAGGAGAAAAAGTTACAGCTTTCGCAGATTTTTGGGAAAGTGATTATGAATATTTTCATTATCTTGAGGAAGCAGAACAATGTGGAGAACATGCATCGGTACTCAAAACAAGACGAAGAGGTTATTCTTATAAAGGAGGAGCAATGCTTAATCGAAATTTTTATCTTATTCCAAGATCAAAATCATATGCTTTTGCTAGTGAAAAAGAATATTTACTTGTAGATGGAATATTAACAAAAGCTTGGGATCAGATGGGACACATTGAGACAAATACTCCGTGGGGGAAAAGAAAATCTAAAGTTGATACTCAACTACATAAACGTGCTTCATACATGAAGATGCACAATGGGGTAATGTCTGAGTTGGGTTTTGGTAGTGAAATAATAGGTGTGACATTTAAAAATAATATAGATAAAGGAAGGGGGAAATGTTTTGCAAAAGGAACAAAAATAATAATGTTTGATGGAAGATTAAAAAATATTGAAGATATACAAGTGAATGATTTGTTAATGGGGCCAGATGGTAAACAAAGAAAAGTTTTATCATTACATAATGGTATTGATAAAATGTACAATATAAAACCTCTTAATGGATTGATTCAAACTGTTAATAGTAATCATGATATTTATTATGATTATAGAGAAAGTAATTTTAAAACTTCAAAAATAAAATTAGATAAACCTGAATTTTTTATTAATTCAAAACAATTTACTTTAAAAGCAAGATCTTCTTTAATAAAAATAAATGGTTTAGATTTTATAGAGAAACAGGTTAATATTGATCCATATTTATTAGGATTATGGTTAGGTGATGGAAGTCAAGGCAAAACAGAATTTACGTTAGAAGATAAAGAAATTATTGATTATTTAGTTGAATATGGAGAAAACAATAGATTATATACTACATTTAATGATAAACCAAATTGTAATGCTATTACTATCAGACTTAAAAAAAGAAAAGGCATTTTAAAAAATTGGTTTACTAATGAATTAAGAAGATTAGGTATTTTTAAGTCAAAAGATATTCCGGATGATTATATTTACACATCACGTAAAAATAGATTAAAACTATTAGCTGGTCTTATTGATACAGATGGATATTATGATAAAAGATATAATAGAATTGAAATAATACAAAGTCGAAAATGTCTTGCAGTTAAAATAGTATATATTGCAAGGAGTCTTGGAATTAAAACATCATATAACATTAAAAAAATAAAGGGATATCCTAATGATTATTATAGAGTTGTGCTATTTTCTAAATTAGAGCAAATACCTACTTTAGTAAGAAGAAAACAAGCAACTTATTATAAAAAACAGTCTCTTGATATGTTAAAAACTAGATTTAATGTTGAATATAATGGCATAGGTGAATATTATGGCTTTACATTAAATGGTGATCATTTGTTTTTATTAGAAGATTTTACTATTTGTCATAATTCTGGCAAACTTATACTTTGGGAAGAATCTGGTAAATTCCCTAATTTATTACAATCATGGAATATCTCTCTAAAATCAATGGCTCAAGGAAGAATAACTTTTGGTCTCATGATTTGTTTTGGAACCGGAGGGACAGCAATTGATGATTTAATAGGACTTGAACAGTTATATACAAGAGGAGATGGCTATAAAGTCCATATGATACCTAATAGATTTGAGCCAGAGTTGGGACATGAAAAAACAGGTTATTTTATTGGAGAACAGAGGAATCATGAGATAGCTATGGACAAAGATGGAAATTCTGATAAAGAAAAAGCTATTCAATATATACTTAAAGACAGGGAGGATTATCTTAATAAGACAAAGAATAAGGAGATGTTATTAAGGTATATCGCTGAGGCTCCTATAAAACCTTCAGAGGCACTTATGCAAATAGGGGGTAATATATTTCCTGTAGATCTTTTAAAGCAACAGAAAGCTTATTTACTGTCTCATAGAGATACAATGATTGATAGTGCATGGGTAGGATTATTAGTGCCGGATCAAGAGACAGGAAAGATAGAATGGAAGATAGACAATTCACTTATTCCTATTGATCATTATCCTCATACAGATGTTTCGAATCTTAATGGATGTGTAGTGATATATGAGCCTCCTGTAAAAGACAAGGATGGCAATATACCTTTTGGACTTTATATATCAGGCAATGATAACTATGACCATGATCAGTCGACAACAGAATCATTAGGATCTACATTCATTATGAATCGCATGACAGAACGTATAGTAGCAGAATATACCGGAAGACCATATGTAGCATCATACTTTTATAATACAAATAGATATCTTCTTATGTATTATAATGCGATACAGAACTTTGAAAATAATCTTAAAGGGTTACATGCTGATTTTATAAAGAACAGATGTGAGTATCTTCTTGCTGATACACCGGATAATGTAAAAGATAAGATAGATGATAAGAGGGTTCTTAACAGAAGAAAAGGAACACCTGGTACAACACCTATAAAAAAGATGGGTAGAGAGTATATTCTTGAATGGTTAATGAGAGAGGCAGAACCAGGCACCGGAATATTGAATCTTCATAAGATAAGAAGCATAGCATTATTGGATGAATTGATATATCATAATAAAGATGGGAACTTTGACCGTGTCGATGCATTAATATATTTACTTATATACCATGAAGATTTATGGCAGAGAATTCCTTCTTATGATGCAAGACCAAAAAAAGAAGTACATCAGTTTTTTGCCAATGATCCATTATTTAAATTAAATACTCAGCAACCTAAAAAATATATAATAGAAAAAAATGTTATGATATGGCCTAAAGAGAAATTGTTTTGAATAGTATTAATATTGTAATAATTTGCATTAAAAATAAAAGATATGGGTAATAAAATATTCTCTTTCCCAAAACAAAAACTGTCTTACAAAGAAAAAACTGAAGACTGGCATATAGAAAATGTAAAGGCAGGAGTCTTATTAAGTGATTACAATCCAAGTAAGGCACGTAAGACAAAGCAGGAGATGACACTTAACTATGATCTTGTATCTGGTAAGTTTGATGAGAAAGATATAGACAGATCACTTAATCCAAAAGGATTTAAAGGAGTTAATTTTCCTGCAAAGATTCAAAACTATCCTATTGAACTCACAAAATTGGATGTATTAAAAGGTGAGGAAATATCCAGACCTTTTAACTGGTTTTTAAGAGCAGTAAATGATCATGTGTTGATAGAAAAAGAAGAGAAAGAATCTAGCGAGCTTGAGAGTTATATTGTAAAAGAACTTAATAATCCAGAATATTCAGAATTGGAAGCACGTAATAATTTACAGAAATTAAAGAAATATTATGTGTACGATTATCAGGATCAACGTGAGGAAATGGGTACAAGGTTACTTCAATATCTTTGGAGAACACAAAAGATACCAACATTAACAACAGATGCTTTTTATGATATAGTAACAGTAGCAGAGGAGCAATATGCTTGTGATATATTTCATGGAGAACCAAAGAATAGAAAGGTAAGACCAAGAGATCTATCTGTATTTGGATTAGGGGAGAGTCATTACATAGAAGATGCTATGATAATAGTGGAAGATAGTTATATGTCTGTTGGCAGTGTTCTTGATATGTTCTTTGATTATCTTACTAATGATCAGGTTAGAATACTTGATGAAGGTAAATTAACAAAACAGATAGGACAGGGGATGGTATTCTCAGGACCATTTTCACTTAGTGATGAGATGGCATTACAATATGGAACACAATTAATACCAATAACCAGTAGTGATTCCATGAGATATGGAGGAGGTTATGATGATGAAGGTAATGTAAGAGTAACAAGAGTATGCTGGAAGTCTAAAGTTAAAGTTGGAGAATTAACTTATTATGATAATGGAGAAGAAGTTAAAGATTATGTTTCAGAAGATTATATTATAGATGAAAGTCTTGGTGAAAAGGTAAAGTGGATGTGGCTCAACGAATGGCGACAGGGATATAATATAGGTGGAGTATCTGATGGATTCTTTGTTAAACTTGAGATGTTACCACGATTGGGAATGACATATAATAATCCTTCACATGTAATACCGCCTTATGTAGGAACAATATACAAGATAGGAGAAAAAGCATATTCATTAGTTGATCGTATACGTCCATATAAATATCTTTATAATATAACCATGACCAGGGCAGAGATGGCCAGTGCAAGGAATAAAGGTAATCTTACTGAACTTGATCTTGCAAGAGTACCTGAAGGTTGGGATCCTGATATATGGATGATGTATGCAGAGGCTAATGGATGGTTTCTCACTGATTCATTTAAAGAAGGTAATGAAGGGGCATCAATGGGTAAACTTCTTAATAATATTAATAACAGGGCACCAGTAACATTGAATCTTGATGCTTCACAACAGATAATGACACAACTGGAATTTGCCAGATATATAAAGAATGAGATAAATGAGATAACAGGTATAACTCCACAAAGGGAAGGTATGATAAGTAATAGGGAGACACTTGGAGGAGTAAACAGATCATTACAACAGTCATCATTTAT
>Ga0265297_10005846_pt1 | contig 18349 bp, 32 predicted proteins | sample Munlanlwell13791_FD_192502 | JGI IMG/M metagenome (GOLD analysis project Ga0265297, IMG submission 192502) | Leachate microbial communities from a municipal landfill in Southern Ontario, Canada - Leachate well 137-91 | ecosystem: Engineered > Solid waste > Landfill > Unclassified | place...
ACACGCCGCCACATTGTATGCCATTTGCCGCATATCTTTTTTTGTTACTTGATAGTCTTTCGTGCGGCAAACGGAAGCCAGCGCACAAGCCAACGCTCCATACAACAGCAAATATAACCAATGCTATTATCGCTTCGTAGCAATGTTTGTAGCAATTTTATCATAATTTTAAAATATTTTGCCCACGCACATCAGTTTTTTCAAAACTGTTTGGGTTTGCATTTGTCCATAATGCTTCCATTGTTCTATGCTTTGAACCTTTCATTAGGTTAATATTCTCAAAATTTAACCATGTTGCTTTGTTATTTTCACATACCATTACTTGTCCTTTTCTACTTTTACACCAATCAGCAAGGTTGTTATAATCAATATTCTTATTGCTCATTGGGTAATATTCACCTCCAAATTGATAAGGGGGGTCAATAAACCATGTAGCTTCAATGTTTTCAATTTCAGTATAATCACCCAATCTTATATCCCAATGCCTTATTTTATCAATATCCTTACTCATTCTTTCAAGTGAATATTTTATCCAGTTTGGTCTGTGTGTTGTTGCTCTAAATACTGCTGTGTTTTGCGGTTTTGCAATTCCTTGCGCTGTTAAATAACCCATAAATATCTTTGCTTCTTCGCAATCAAAGTTAAAATCATTCAGATTATCACCTTGTTTAAGTATTGGGAGTTTTAATATGTCATTACTACTACATTGTTGTAACCATTTCCACAACCTATAAACAACATCATACTTTTCAATAAGTATTACATCATTTCTCCAATACTTCATAGCGTATTTTGCTGAACCTGCAAATGGTTCAATTATTATTTTATGTTGTGGTATTGGGTATAAATCCACTATCTTACTTTTACTTCCGTAATATGAAAACATTAAAAACCCTCCCTAAATATTTTAAAATTATTAATGTATCGTTTCAAAGCAGCATTTCTGTTAGCACTGGTCATATTTGCAGCCGTTATCAGTAATCACACCCACAATTAAATAAACCTTTGCTTAACATTTGCATAGATAGTTTGCTTACCACCCATTGAAGTATCATATCCAATCACAAACTTTTCTTCACCACGCAAGTATGCCTTCAGGTGTTTCTTTTCAAATGCACGTTCTTGTTTGTCGATAAAGTCAGAAAGTTTGTTACCTACTTTACCAAGAAATTGTCTTTTTGTTTTTTCCTTCGTTTTCATTTTTGTTGTTTTTAGTTAATATATTTAATTTTCCTTACGCACGTCCCGTGATTACTGATAATGTGGCGGCGTGTTTATAGTATAGTATTATTTTCTCTCCATTCTTTTGTTGTCAATCCAGTGACTACTGATAACAAGCGTGTTTATTCAACCGCCGAAGACGTGGCGGCTGCAATAAACACGCCGCCACATTATCGGCAAATGCCGCAAATGCGGACGCATCAAACGATTTGCTATTCTCCACATTCACACAGTTGGTGCATTATCCCATTACCTTGCATCTTCTTGTATTTACCACAGTGAACGCAAATCTTATCTTGATGCTCATTTGCCGATAACGCTGGAACTTCATTCAATGATTCATTAATTGATTTTAAAAAACCATCTACCAATAAATCACAATCAGCAGTATTCAACCAGTATCTATCTTGTAAATAGTCGGTAAAATCAATTAATGTCTTACGCACTTCATCTTTGTTCATAGTTTTATTTCTTTAAGTTAAACATTTGCGGCACTGTTGTTTTATTGCTTTTCTTATTATTATCTTGCCACCAAAGAGGTTGTAAATTTGTATAATTAAAACATTCTTTTTGCTGTTCGGGTTTTGATAAGTCAAATAAGGAACAAGGCTTTATATGGTCAATTTCCCAACCACCCCTGCCATAATTACCCCAATTCATTCCCTCTGTAAATTTGCCCTCTAAATGCGATTTAAGGCACTCTATTGAACAACCAAGCAATTCTATCGTTCCTGCACTTTTAATGCCTCCTTTCAAAGCAAACCATACTCTTGTTGTTAAATTATCTCGTATCTTAAAATTAATATCTCGTTTTCTGCGTTCCCTTTGATATTTATTATTAGATTGTTTATTATTTGCTTTCCAATCTTTATGCTGTTTTATTATTTCAGTTTTGTTTTCCTCATACCAGTTATGTTTGCGTTCTTTTATAGATTCTTTATTTTTATTGCGATGTTCTTTGCCAACTAATTTAGCACATGCTTTACAATAAGAATAAAGTTTGTCTTTGTGCCTTTTGCATTTATTAAATTCTGATAATGGCTTATCATTACCGCATTTTATACATTTTCTGAAAAGAATAGTACCCGCCACAAACGAGTGTTCAAAGCTCTCACCAGTTAAGGAGGGTTTGTTTTGGGTACTATTTATATTTTCTGCTATCACTGATGAAAACTTTGAACAACACAAAGATAATAATAAAAAACCAAATAATAAGTATTTTAACATAATTATTTTATTTGTTTGCCGTAATCATTGGAATGAGTTGCCTTACGTCTTTTGCTGAAGTACAAATGACTACGGCAACCCGTTCCAGCGTTAGGTAGCAATACGCTGCGAAGTGGCAGCTTTACGACAAGGCGAATTTGTGTTTAAAATCCATTCAAGGATATTAATTTCGTGCATTACGATTACAACCTCTTTCACATAGTCATCGTATTCATCGTTATCAGGTGGACAGCTTTCCATAAATGCACGAAATTTCTTTTCTTGCTCTTTTGCTCGTGCTAACCTTTGTCTAATATATTTTACTTCTATCATAGGTGAATGAATTTTAAAGTTTTCACAAATTCTATACCTTGTCTATTGCTACCTAACGTGCTGGATGTTGTAGTAGTTGTTATAATTATAAGTAAATTAAAAGAAACGCCTACACACATCAATTCTTTCAGAATTGTTTTATTAATTCTTGATTTTCATAAAAATTTCCAATTACAGATAAAGAATTTACGGCACTACAACTCCACATCCCGCCACGTTCTGTAAAAAATTTAAAACCAAATCTGTGAAATTTTACAATAACCGTATGATTTTTTGATTTTAAAATATCCCCCTCGTAAATATCTTTTCCGTTTCGGTCTTTCAGTCCGGTGAATTGCATTAAAAAATAATTAGCAAATTGAGGGCAAATAATGTATGCACCTTCGTCATCTTCTTTGTAACCATAATCAGGGTCACCTGCAAGTGATTTTAATAAAGATGGATGAAAACCAACATTATTTAACATCCTTTTACCATCCCATGCTCTAAATTTAATTTCTCTTTTTCTCATTTGGTTTTTCTATTTTCGTTATTTTTAGGACAAAGGGCCACAAAAAACATCTTCTGTATTTTTTAGTATCACAACCTTTTACACTTTTTAAGGCACGAATATAACCGGATACTTGTTGTTTGGCGTAATCCTCCATCGCTTGTAATATATTTGAACATCCTAAAAATTGCCTGTATGTCCCGTCTGAATATGCTGTCAGGTGTTCTTTTTTTGTTTTCATAAGTTCAATTTTTTCAAAATTGTTTGCATCTTAAAATGTTTCTTTTAATTCATAATTATAAAACTACTACAACATCCAGCCCGTTCTATACAAATGTTTCAAGCATACGCATACACATTGCTGCTGTATGTTTTAGTTCCTTTTTCACATCATCAATACTTCCATCCTCATAATAATAATGAAGCACCGCTTTTGTGACTTCTCCAGCTTCTTCATTCATAATAGCAACCTGCCTGAACATATCAGAAGGATAGTCGGGGTGCTTCATTTTAGCCAGTTTCAATTCAGCATCAATGTCTGAATATTTTAAAAGTCTTTCCAGTTCTGAATTTAATTCCATAATAATTTTTCTTTTTGCAAACACACAACCACCGCAATTGTATAGAATGAGGCGGCAAATTGTATGTGCTACGGTTTAACATTTTTGTTTATTTATAAGTTCATTCCCTTGCAACAGTATAGAACAAGCAAATTGTTGCAACCACCGAAAATGGCGGCTGCTACAATTTGCCGCCTCATTCATCCGCAATGCAAACGCACATTCACAAAATGCACTTTTAAAATTCATCAGACACTTGTATAAGTTCATATTGTTGTTTCATTTCACACATACACTTAAATTTAATGCTTCTACCACAATATTGGTTAGCTGCACAATTAATACATCTACCAGAGTGGTCGTTTGGTTTCATTTCAACAATTTTAAATTTAAGTGTTTTCTTAACTGTTAATGTTTGTTCCATTTTTATGAATTTTAAAAGTTAAATATTTTGTAGCTTCTTATTGCGGAGGAACAATGCTCCCGATTATTCTCATAGGCACGTAACCATTCTTTACATTCAAATCTCAACTCCTGTTTATCTTGCTCTGCCATTAATCCAAAGTCGTGCCTATAACTCATGCACATATTATCAACCAACTTGCTATTATCTTGCAACGCACTGTTGCTAACATGCGGTAATACGGCATTATTTTTTACTGCCTTTTCCTGTTCACATTCGTTCCATACTTTTAACAAGGCTTGTTGAACGCTTATACTATCTGGATAAGCCGTCTCTTTTTGTATTTCTTCAATTCTTTTTGTGTTCATATTTATTTAATTTAGTGTTTGAAATCCGTAAAAAATAACGACCGCATACCGCCAGCCGTTAGCGGTAAGCATAAAAAACAGCCTACCGCTATGAAACATTTACTCAACTACATCATAAGTAGCCTCGAAAATGTCAATTTTACAAGGATAAATCTCACCTTTTACCCCTGTAATTAATACATCTAAAGGTGTAAAATTGTGAGTTCCTTCGAGCGTTGGAATTAAATAACGCTCATTGTTTTCGTGGGTTATCGGAAACCCTTTGTAGTTAAAACTCCACGGCATACCATCAACAATATTTGCATCTGATTGATTTTTGCCAAACTCTACAAATTCATCAAATGTGATAAATTCGATTTCTACTGGTTTTTTACGTGCTTTCGCCATTTTTAAAATAATTAAATTGTTAATATATAAGTGAATAATAAATGCCTAACCGCTAACACAACCTATAACCAATAAAGGTTTTGGTGGTTAATTGTAGCGTTGTAGCTCGCATCCAGTTTAGTATCAGTTGACAGTGTATCGCTCCGTAATCCTTTACTGGTCATAGCTTCAACGTTACATACAATTGCTCCCGCAATAAAAATTATCCTTCCCACTCATCATAAGCACGTTGTCTTTGTTCCTGTTCATAATCACGAGCTTCACGATATAATTCCTTAATAATGTCTCTTTTTTCTTCTTGTGTGTAACTATCGTCTGCTTCCACAAGTTCAATCTGATGTTCAAGTTTTTCTTCCAGCGTTTTCATAATTTTTCTTTTAGCTAACACACATTGAACCACCGCAATTGTATGTAATGAGCGGCGAATTGTAGTGTGCTATGAGTTAATATTTATGTTTACTAAAACTTTCCTTTCCATGCAACTGTATGTAACAATGAATTGTAGTAACCGCCGAAAATGGCGGCTAACTACAATTCGCCGCTCATTAGGCGCAATTAAAACGCCTGTTCCAATATTTCAAATCATATCCTAAATTATCGTGGTTATAAATTACCATGCTTGGATTTGGACAAAGCATTGATTTTTCTATACAGCCAACAATTATAAAGTTTAAATCTCCGTTATTATCATCGCAAATTATGCCAGCCTTACCTCCACAAAAAGGACATGGGAGCATATTTTTATCAACTTGATTAATATTAACTGCGCCTAACACACGGTTAGCGCAATTGCCGTTTTCGTTGGTATTCAAAGTTTCTGCCATTTTATTAAGTATTTAGTAAATTGATAATTTTATTCTATTAAGTCGGCAACTTCGCCAACCGTCAACCGTTAACCTCAACTCTGACACACCTCAACGCAAGGCGAATTTGATGAAACGCAAATCCTAAACCTTGCGTAGCCCACGCAGTTGAGGTTAACACGCTTGGTATTGGCTTACGCTGATGAAAAATGGAAGGTGTGTCAGAGCATAGGTTAACTACGTATTGTAGCAATCGTGACCACCTTCGTATAAGTAAACCATTTTTCATCTCAGCACTCGTTTAATTGCAAAATAATTTTTGAAACGCCAACACTCTGCAATTCTTGCAGAATTATTTAATTTGTAAATATAAAAAATAATTTTCGTAAATATTACCAATAACCTTATATGGATAATGTTCTGTCATTTGACGTGAATCCACATCTTTACTAAAACAATATGCGCCATCAATGTATTCCACATAATCACAAATTGCATCATTTTCGCAAATATCACCTTCATAAATTTCTTTTCCTTCGCTATCCTTTAATCCGGTATATTGCATAATTTCATAATCAGGATTATTTAAAAACCCGAAAAGTGTTGCACGGCTGCCAAATTCTAAAAAATCTTTATGGCAACTCATTTCATTTTGTGGGAGCATTATTAATAATTTCTTATCCCATGCTCTAAATTTTAATTCTCTTTTCATATTTTGATTCCTTAATTTCTGGTTTATACATAATTCCAAATGCTTTGATAAGTTCCATTTTGTAATCTTATTACGCAATCGCTTCCTTTTATAGTAACATTTTCATAAGTAAGCATAATATCTTCCATTCTTTCAGAGTAAGTTCCTTTACCTCTTTTTGCCTTCATGCTTTCAGTTACTATTTTGTCAGCTTCTTTTATATCTTTAATTGTTGCGTTCATTTCTTTATCATTTAATTGTAATATTATAATGATTCTAATTAAAAACGGGGCATAACACGGTATATATGCCATGCGCCAATTAGTGTCGTGCTTTTATTTAAGTTTGTAGTGGGCGCACGTCACATATACCCACCGTTACCGCCAATGCCTCCACCTCAACGGAAAATCCACATTTCATAATAATTTAATATTTTCATTAGGCAATGGCACGTATCTATTATAAGCAAATTTGATATATTCACGGCAATATTCATGGTATTCCATATCCTGAGAGTTCGTCAATTCAGTGGTGCTTTTGATCTCAAATAATGCCTTTAATGTCTTGTGTGCAAATTCTTGTTTTTCTTTTTCGTCCATTGGTATTCTCATACACTCACCTGTCTGCCTGTTGACATATTCAGTGCTGATCTCATATCCATCAGTATCTTCTTTTCCACGTATAAATGAATCAATGATAACGCCCCAGTAAAAACTATTAAGGGGGTTTGATCGCTTCTTAAAGATAGGACGAGCAACAAATAAGAATCGCTGCCCGTCTTTAAATCTCATAGCAATGGACTTCATAAACTCATCCCTTTTCATCATGGCCGGCGTTTCTCCTTTCATAACTCCATAGGTTATTATTTCGCTGCGATCAGTTGGCATTATTTAAACTTTTCAATTTTTGTTTTTACTATTTCAATACATTCCTTTACTTTATCTGAAAGTTGCTTAAACTTTTCTTCTTCAGGAAATACCCTTATAATTAAAGTCTTTAAATTAGGATGGCAATAAGGCATATAATCACAAAATAACGCACCTGTTACCCAAAGCTGACCATAAACCTGCCACATATTAACGGAAGGTAATTTGCCTGTTTCTATGTATTCAAAATAAATATGAGGATCCCGACTTTTAAACTCCGTAATTCCTAATCCTTCGTTTGTCAATATTCTTCCGTCCGGACTGCAACCACACCATTCATTTAACTCAAAAAATCCACCAGGCAATACTTCATTGAATGTCTGCATTTCGTAATGTTCCCTTGCAAGGTTTTCAAGTTCGTGTCCTGCTTCCATTCTTTTTGTAGAGAAATGACCGTAGGATTCACCAGTTATTTTTTCATAGGTTACTTTTGCAATGGCTTTTTTGAATCCAAGTAAATCAGGCTTCATAAAAAGATCATTGAATATTGATGCTGTAAATTTACCAAGTCGTAACTCATCCCATTCTTCGCTGTTTTGATCTACTTCGTGGAATTTCATTTTTTAGCCTCCTCTATTATTTTCTTTTTACTTTCTTCTGAAATCACATAGCGTTCTTCTATCTTGTCAAAATTACTATTAGCCTTATAATAAGAAATGGCATTATTCCATACTGTTTTCATGGTAGTGATCAAGATAGGTTTCTCGGCAGAAGGCTGAGTGGTTCTTATCCGTAAGCCTTCCGTTACTTCACCAAAGGCTTTAATATCACCCTGAACATAAATAGAGATCGGTATATTTGACCAATCATTAATGTACGGTGTTTTTGTAAATTTCTTTATAACACGGCAATTTGTAGCATTAAGAATCATTGGCTTTATGTTTTTGTCTGTAAACATTGCCACGTTTCTTTCTGATTCCTTCCCTTGTGGGTCTTTTACTTTTCTTACTTCAACTTTAAGTATTACTACTTTTAAGTCTTTTCCTTCTTCAAGGTCACAACTTCCAAGATAGTCAGAGTTGAATACCTTGCGCCAGTGGATTTTTTCTTCTGTTGTCGTCATGGTTAAATTTGATTAATAATTTTTTGATGTTTTTCTTTTGTGTCAAGTAAATTACATTTTTTGTCTCGATATAATAATAATTCAATATCTAAGAAAATTATTTGATGAACTCTTTTATGTTTGCTTTTTGAAAGTATAAAAATATCTTTTTCATACCCCTCGTTGTAATTCCAATGATGTGCTTCTTCATTCTCTTTTAATTTAAAATCTCTGTGTGTGTTTTTGAATTTTGCAGATTTTCTAAATTTAAATTTTTCATTATAATACGAATATTTATTTTTATAATCAAGACGAGAATATTTATCCCTGCTGCGCTCTCTTTCCTTTTCTATGTATTCAGGATTAAGGATGTTTTTATCATAATTATCATGAACGTCTTTTTTATTGCACTCTTTACATTTATTAACGTGTCCGTCTGCCATTTTTGGGTGTTTGTAAAATGCAGACAATGGTTTTTCTGAATTACATTTGAAACAAATTTTTGTGTTTTCCATGATAATATATTTTGAATTATTTTACAAAGATAATACATTAAAACGGAAAACACAAATTTATTTTTTAATTACCATTCTAAAAGGGAATGTCATCTGATGGTTCAGGTGCCGGTGTGTTGTTTTCTGATTGGGTTCTTTTCTCGGATATTTTCCCTCCGAAAAATTTACCATTCTTTCCTTCTTTTATCCACAATGCAACGTCTTTTAATTTACCTTCAATAAGACACTCACCTTTATAGTCAGGATGTTTTTCTTCTGTTTTTTTTGAGTTTTTGAAGATCGTAATTTGACCTTCTTTCATTTCGTATGCCATAATTAGTTTAAATTTATAGATTTGTTAATAATTTGTTTGATTTTTCTAAAATGTTCCTTGTCGTAAGCTGTTAGCTTATTCTGATATTCTACAAGGTATATGAGTTTCTTCCGGTCAGCGAATGACAATATCTCTGGCATCCTGTTTATGAATATGATCGTTTCAAGTGCTGTCATATCTTTGATTTTATTTGGTTGGTAATATCATTCCATTCGTCCTCGGTAATCTCTTTTGCCAGTTTTATGTCAGAATCATGGCAATAGAAATAGATGTTTATATCGCCGTCATTAAATATTGTAATTGTCCTTGAGCCATCAATCAGTCTGCTCTTTTTTATGAAAGTGCAAAATTGATCGAAAGCACGTTTATAGTATCTATTTTTCATAAATTAGTTTTTTAAAAAGCCGCAAGGTCGTTAATTATATTCTCGTCACGAGTGTTGGCTCATTCGACCTCATCGTACATCACACCTATACGGCTTATGGTTATTTTAGTTTTTTTATAAGTTTTCGGATTACTTCCGTACGATTTGATTTCGTCTTGAGTGCTTCTCTATCAAGTTTTCCAATTTCTTCTAAACTCAATAAAAAAGGACAAAGTTGTTTTAATGTTGGTGTTTTTTCCATATAAACTATGTTTTTATTTCTTTGCAAATATATATATATATATTTAATAAAGTCAAGAAAAAAATGATTTATTTTTCTAAAATAATGAAAATAATTGATACAATACTATAAGTCAGTAAGTTACAAGAATAACCTATTTTAAGGCGATATAAGGCATGGCATATACCTTATTGTGTATAGGACGTTTTTAGAGAAATAACGTGAATTTGACCTCCGTATTAGGTCGTGGATGCTATTTTATGGCTATGATAAGCAACTCAATAAGGGCAGCCGATTTATATAAATATTTCCAAAACCTCTGCCTCTTGTATTTTTTCGTTGTCGAGGTAATATCCTTCTGTAGTAAATCATTTTTCGTTTGCAAAGATTCATTGATCGTATCTTTTGCTGACAGCATCTTTTCATAATTACTTATGATCTGAGAATTGAGATTGTCAGAATTTAACAGGATAGCAATAAGAGTATCGTTTGAATTGACTACCTGAATAAGATGATCTACATCTGCAAAGGCTACATTCGTTTCAATTAATTGTGCCTCGGAAATTATTGCTTTGACATTTTCATTTATCTCTACCTTTTGAATTTTAGTTGTATCTATGAAATTCTCTTGGGCCAGTAAGCAAGTTTCATCCCATGTCAACTGCTTAATCTGATTGACATATATGATATGCTGTTCGTTTAGATTAGCAATATTATTATTCAGGATCACAAAATGGATAGAATCTTTTTTGCGCAAAGTTTTCAGGCTGTCATTTTCCTTTTGTAAAATAGCAATGTATTGATTTTGCTGTGCGATAACTATGGCCGTTGAATCATTTGCCGGATGTTCGACTGGTTTTTTGCATTTAAAATATGAGGTTGCCAGGATTATTCCTAAGACAAAAACGGCAACGATTAAAAGATATTTATTGATTTTCATTTTTCTTTTTTAATGTGTGAATATGCTGCTTTAAATTGTTTCAAAACACTTACATCCCACTTGCCTTTTTTCTCCAATCCTTCAATAATTATAAGTTGATTGATGCAGTGATAAAGTGATTTATAATAATGATTGCCTTTCTCTGCAATTTCTCGTTCTTTCTTTGTCATACGTACTGGTTTAAAAGTTTCCAAAATGCCATTACGCCTCGTTTCCATCCGATTCCGTAAAGATTGTAATTACTTATTTTGGCTAAATGATATAATCTTATGTCAACAATACGATCTAACAATATGCTTGTCTGTGCCGTCTCTTTTGATAAATCAGTCTTGTACCATTCCCTGTAATAACTTCTTTCCGAATTACAGCTACCAGTTCCCCAGACACAATAAGAAAGAAACATATTAACAACTTCGTCTTTCGTTATTTTCCCGGCATCAATAAAAGGTTTAATACATTTCGATCTATTTTCATCAGTCATATCGTAAAAATCTTTAACTGATAATCCGTTGCAATATGATTTAAATGTGTTATAAGTAATATCTCTGATTGTATGGTAATACCTGCCATCTACGTCTGGAATGATAGGACTGTCTTTTGCTGCCGGATCAGAAGGATCATCCGATTTATGTCCACTTTGGTTATCAGTAAAAATACTGAAATCCTTTACCAGATCACCTGACTTTATTTGATTGTAAAGTTTCGGAGCAGAATGTTCGACATCGCAGGATTTTAGTAATTCAAAAAGATATACCGATAACTCTGATGCTGTTTTCATAGGATTCTTTTTTATTTTAACCAAGTTAGCGATTGACTTAAATATTGGCTTCATTTTTGTTTCTTTGGTTTTGTATGCCACCAATAGACCTGACAATAATGTATGATTATAGCTACTCCTACACCGGCAACAATACTACTAATTATTGCAAGTCCAGTTTCAAGTACTCTGCCCCATGTTAGGTATGTTCCTGCTCCTGTGGCAATAGATATTAGGCAATTCTTTACATCATTCATATTCGTAAATTTAATTTGTATCATATCCCTAAGTTTTGAAGGCTCAGGCTTTATTTTTCGGTTTGAATAAGTCAATAATCTTTCCTGCAAATATTTTCCAGTTAGCTCCCACTATTGAAGCATACAGCATTGTTATACCGCCCGTATATCCAAGAAACGGCATAAAGTAAAGTGAATAATAAATGGTAAATACTGAGAGAATGAAAGCAACAAGAAACTTTAATATGTTTCTCCATCCCAATATTATTCTCCATGAGAATTCAGCAGGAGTGCCATTGTCTTTGCTTTCTATTCCGTTATATACTTGAAAAAGCATTACGAAGAACGCCGCCATAAAAGCAAATATAAATGCCATATAATATAAGAACGGATTAACACCACCCCAAAAGGTAGTATAGAAATAATCTTTAAAACCTTGTATCACTTCCTGTTGTTTTGCAATAGTATCGCTTTGCGCCTCTATGACTGCTATTGCCGTATCTGCTACCGTCTTTAATGAATCCACTTCTGCCTTTGACACAATCGCAATCTTTGTCGTGTCAATGGTGAAGGTCTTTAATACAGGCATGTCCTGTTTATGAATTACTGGACTTGACTGACTGAATAATGCCACTGAAAATAACAGGGCAAATAATGTAAGAATTGTTTTTTTCATATTATTGTTTTTAATTGTTTTAATGCAGAACATATATTTTTTATTCAATTACAAAATAATTCCAAACTGGGTATGTTGTACTTGCTATTTTTGGCATGTGAATTATAAAAGTTGTTGTTGTTGAAGTAACATAGTAATTATCTATGGCAGAATCTTCATCTGCTGGTGTTAATATTACGACAGGCGCACTATTATATGCTGAATTAAATGTAACAGTAATAGTATAATAAGCTCCTGATGTAATAGTTCCTGCTGTAACTGCTACTGTTCCTTTTGTGTCTGTTGCACTTGTTAGTGTGACAGCCCCGCCAGAAGGAATATCTGTTGTTCCCGTAGGTGCGGTTGTTTGTTCACTTTTTATATGGCCGTCTTTGATATGAAGTTTTGCCGTTGGTGCAGTAGTTCCTATTCCAACGTTGCCAGTATTTTTTATTGTCATTCGTTCTACTGGTGTTACTGACCCATCAGGTGTTGTCAAAAAAGATAATTTTCCAGGCATATCATTTGCTCCACTTGTGCCATCAACATAGGAGTTAATCATAGCAGTCGGTTGATAAGTCGCACCATCATATCCCTTAAAATAAAATCTTCCAATATCATCTCCACTATTCGTTATTGTCAATGCACCTTCTGTTCCATTTGCTCTTGCTAATGATAATACTGCTAAACCGCCAAATCTTCTGATATACGTGCTACTTGAACCATCAGTAATGACATCAAGTTTCCCGACAGGTGCAGTAGTTCCTATTCCGACATTGCCACTACTTAATACAGTCATTTTCCTTGTATTGTTTGTCCTTATAGTGAAATCAATTGCATCGGTTGTTCCAATAAAATTGTTTGCAACAACCGTTCCTGCATTTCCCGTTAAACTCCAAGCATCTAAACTACCAGATGGGCCAGTAGCACCTGTAATACCCTGCGCACCTGTTGGACCAGTAGCACCCGTAACTCCATTCGTTCCCGCTGCACCCGTCGGTCCAGTTATGCCTGTAATTCCAGTCAAACCCGTTGGACCAGTCAAACCTTGCAATCCAGTAGGACCAGTCACTCCCTGAATACCTTTTATATTTGTTGTTAAAACCCATACTGTTCCACCAGAACATGTATATACATCTCCTGTATCGTTATCCAGATACAAATCACCTGAAGCACCTGTAACCACTCCATTAGGGTCTCCACTTCCACTATACCATATACTTCCTGTTACTCCTGTGATACCCGTAAGACCTGTAGGTCCAGTAACTCCATCTATACCATTAATTCCATCTGCACCAGTAACACCAGTAGGTCCAGTGACACCATCAGCACCATCAGCTCCCGCTGCTCCTGTCGGGCCTGTTAGTCCTGTCAATCCGGTTAATCCTGTCACACCAGTAAGCCCAGTCGGGCCTGTCGGGCCTGTAATTCCATCTGTTCCATCGGCTCCATCCAATCCGTTCGTGCCAGTAACACCTGTCGGACCTGTTACTCCATCCACTCCGTTCGTTCCGTCTATACCCGTTGGGCCTGTAGCTCCTGTCACACCTGTTGCGCCTTGTGCTCCTGTTGCTCCAATAACAAGCCTATTCGTGGTTGTCGAAAGAGACTGACCTATTAATCCGGTCGATAATAGTTGATACAAGTAACCGTCATCATCGTTAATTACAAGCGTTGATTTCGATACAAGAGTTGTCTTAAAAATATCTGTATCATTTGCTACTTTTGCTATTTTTCCTATCGTTTGTTGGCCGTAAGAAAAAGAAGCAAAAAATATTAAAAAAATTAAAAATATACTTTTCATATTACCAAGTTAAATAATCAATTTCATTCAAATAATTAGTTGTCTTTTCGACCAAATCAATACTTCCTCCCTGTAAAGGATAGTATTCTTCTGAAATAATTTCAATCTTTGCGCCTGTCTTTCTAACATACTGCTTTCCATAATCCCAATAATCATTAGTCAACCTTTGAATTAACATATAATCTACACTAAATATTTGATTCATTATTTCCATCAAATATACTGGAATTCCTTCCCCATCTCCAATGTATAGCTTGTGAATTTCATACGGCGTTGATTCAAGTATTTCCGTATCATTTTCCTGATCTATATAATCCACAGATGTATTTGCATGATCCTGTTCTTCCGGCTTAAATCCACCGTCTATTCTTAGATAGTAAGTGTATATATTAGTAGGTGTGGATGGATCAATAAATACCATTCCTTTATTATTGCTGTCATGCCTGTATGTTAGATTAATGGTATTTGTAAAAAGGTGCGGATACAAGGATGATGAGGCGCAAAGCATTGGCTCTGAATAATAATTGCTATCGGATACTGTCGCCCCCCCTATTGTCACTGTAATCTTAACGTTTGCATGAACGCGATAAACTCCCTTTGGGATTTTTAACCCCCCGAATGTAAAATTAGTTCTGTATTCATATATATTATAATATGTCCCGTTCCACGGGAATAGCGTTGTGATAGCTGTTGGTGTAAATATATCCAGCTCGTCACCGTCCTCATTATAAAAATTAACAGTGTTAGTAATTGTGCGATTTTTCGTGTGTTCAACCCATATCTGAAATGCAAAAACATCATTTATCGTGTCCCATTTTTGCACAGGCTTAATATCGTAATAAAAACTGGGCATCTGTTGAATGTATGGCTTACCAACAACAATCTCATACATCCTGCATGGATTTAATTTTGGAAATGCTATTATTGGCTGTGGCATTTGTTGTTATTTTTTAACACTGCATTTTTTTATAAAGATAATATATTTTATCTAATCAATAAAGTTAAATCATTATCCGGTGTTGAAATTAATTCAAATTCACATTTTGTTTTACCTGTTGGTTTATATTTTGCCTTAGAAATAAATCCTTTATATGAATTTCCTTTAATCGTAAAGGATATATATCCAGTAGGATGAGTATTGAAATTAGTTGTAAAATCTTCACTTACCATTCCAGTGAATTTAAAAATAAAAGGTAATAAAAATTTTGTCCCACTCGAGATCAATAAACCCTCCCTTTCTTGCAGCCAAGTAGTCCCTCCATCAAGCGTGCTCTCACAGTCAAGATTATTTTTTAAACTATTTGAATCCTTGTCTCTTATTTTTTGTGTCAATCGATAACTATCTAAGCTATTTCCATAAGTCAACGAGCAGATATAATCTTTATTTACAATTAAATTCCGCTGTGGGCTTATTCGTGTGTTATACAAAGTTCCAGTTATTGTATTATCAAGTATTCTCCTTACTTGATTAGGTTCAATTTCCAAATAAGCTGCGCCCTGGTGTGTTTGAACACATACTAAAAATAAATCTTCATCATTTGCCGCACCTAATAATATGTCTGTAATGCCGTTTCCGTCACCCCTATATTTTGACATTAGATTTAACTCGTTCTTGTAGTTTTGATTCCCGATAATGTATGTATTTTCACCTGCCAGTTCGAGATTATCAGTTGCGTCCTTATAAGATTTTTCAGGATACCCTATAACAACCTCAGAAATAGCTTTCCCCCATAGTGATATTTTATAATCACTCGCAACCTCACCAATATTTTCGATCTCGTTAGTGTTGTCATAACAATCCGCAAATGGTCTCAAGATCAGTGTTTCCACTCCTCCAATGATTTCCACACACATAGATAGTCCAGTGAATCCAACAATAGATTTATAAAAATCTTCCAATGATGCACATACACATATTTCACCAGGTTGCTGCCCTGTGTAACTTATGAAAAATCCGCTTGTAATTAAAACAGTATCTAAATATGGATTTAATGCATCATAATTTAATCCATAAGGGTTCGGATTCTTAACAACATCCATACCTCCTACGTCAAGGGTCCATCCTCCGTATTCATCCCATCCGAGGTTTAGTTTTGGCGCATAAAAATACTCATCAGCAGCTTCATTTGGAACTATTCCTGCTATTATAAACCAGTAATTAGTATGGCCACCCATATTTACTGCACGAAAAAGACAATATCCGTTGTAAACATAGTAGTTTTCATTATTATACCTTCCGGATGGAATATAGCTTCCATTAGAATCTGCAGGGTTAGTCATTCCTGAATATGTATATCCAAAATCAACACCATTAGAACAAACATTATTAAAGACAAATGTCAAAAATCTATCCAATGTAATTGCTCTAATCGTAAAATTATCTATCTTAAATGTAGCATTTTCAATATTCCCGTAAAAATCTTCAATAACTTTTATTTCATAATTCGTTGAAATATTTTTTTTCAAAATATGGACTAATTCTCCCTCTGTCATTATTACTTCAACATAATTTTGTTCATCAACAAAAGTGTCCATTTTTATTTCACCGTAGAATATTTGAGAATAAACTAATGTTATTTTATTAAGTTTTTCTACTTTCAAATAAACGTTAGTATAATTTGGTAGTGCATTGTAAAATATAGTTCGCAAAAGAGTAGCCCCGTCTTTTACAAATTTTAAATTTTGAATATAAGAATTCATCAATCCATGATATTCTTCGCTTCTTGTGATTTCAACAAAACTATTATTCCACCCATCTGGAGAATGCGTTAACACAACAGTAGTGGGTGTGCTTCCGTATATTATGCTGAATCTTAATATTTTCAAAACGTAATATTTTTGCTTATATATCTTGTCTTGGAATTGCCTCGGCTAACCTCATATTCAATGCCGCCAGAAAGACTTCCTCTTATATTTAACTCTTTTTTATTCATAATGGCCTGTCGTGTTTTCTTATTTTCTGATTTAATAACATCAGCTATTATTAGTGAGTTCATTATGTTTTCCGAAAAACTATCCGCCGATAGAGACGGACTATCATACATAGCATTAATTAACTGATCGTGCGGAATTACGCTTGTTCCTTCATCCAACCATGTTATTGTCTTTGTATTTGGGGTAAACGACAATTTTCCGTGTTTATCCAGTAATCCTTCAGTTCCCTTCTCTGCAACAGTAGCCCATTCGGCGGGGCCACCAATACGACCCTTTTCATAAGGATTCTTTTTGGCAAGGATTACAATTATTGCAGCCGCCGCAGCCACGCCTGCAGCCCAAGCAGCTGCAGGGCCAGCAGATGCTAATTCACTGATTACAGCCAAAGCCCCTTTTATTGCAGCCATAATCAATGCAGCTTCTTTTTCTTTTTCCCACTGCTTATGAAGGATAGCTGTTTTTTTCTTTTCGTAATCTGATTCAATGGCTGCTTTTTCAGCCTCGGTCAATGTTATATCTTCTAACTCTGCTTTTTTTGCTTTTTCAAGTGCTGATAATTTTTGATCGTATTCATAATCTCTGTTATTTTTTGTTATTTCAGAAATTGAATCAACAACAGACTGAGCTATTTCCATTTTAGCATCAGCAATCTCTTTATCTTTTTTTAATTGATCTAAGTCGAGTTCATCTTGCTTATCTGCTGCATCTTTTTTTATGTCAAATAAAGCATCCTGCAGATCCTGTTCTAATTTTTCACGTTCTTCATTCGATAAATTTATATTTAAAAGTTTCTCCCTAATAGCATCAGCTTCTATTTGTAATATCTCGGCCTCGGTATCTTTTGTTAATGATTTTTCACGAGTTGATATCAATGTCTTCCTGTCAATTTCTGCATTAGCAGCATCTACGCCATCTGCTCTTGTTTTCTCGAAATCAGCAGCGTCATCATTCATTACTTTCTGTAATGCTTCCAGTTTTTGAGCCTCTGTATAATATTCAGTCAACGCCTTTGCGGCTTCATCATACCCCTCTTTTTCCGCCTTCAATGCGAACAACTTTAAGGACATCGTTTGTGCCTCATCGTTTTTACCTAATGCTATAAGTCCTAATATCTTTTTTTCATATTCTGAAATTTTTGCTGTCAGTTTTTCGTAAGCATC
>Ga0265297_10005847_pt1 | contig 18348 bp, 21 predicted proteins | sample Munlanlwell13791_FD_192502 | JGI IMG/M metagenome (GOLD analysis project Ga0265297, IMG submission 192502) | Leachate microbial communities from a municipal landfill in Southern Ontario, Canada - Leachate well 137-91 | ecosystem: Engineered > Solid waste > Landfill > Unclassified | place...
CCAAGGGTGTGCGCGGGATCAGGCTTGGCAAGAAAGACGAGGTCGTGGGCATGGAGATTATCTCCACCGATCTGGTCAAGACAGGTGCTACGATCCTGACGGTCACTGCCGGCGGTTTTGCCAAGAGAACGTCCATTGATGAATACAGGGTCCAGTCGCGCGGCGGCAAAGGGATCATCAATGTGAAGGTGACCGACAAGAACGGCAACGCCATCGGCCTCAACTGCGTGTTGCCCGACGACGAGCTGATGACGATCACCCAGAAGGGGATGATGGTGCGCTGCCCCGTCAAAGACATCCGCGAGACCGGCCGCAATGCGCAGGGCGTCCGTCTCATGGCGCTGGAAAAGGGCGATGCCGTCACGTCCGTCGCCAAGATCGCCGCCAAGGACGAAGAGTGATCCGGTTGACGAGTGGCGAGGGGGCCGGGTTAAAAGGACTCGTAACGCGATAACCCATTGAACCCGAAAACCGGTTTTGCTATAATTTTTGACAATCCGGCACCGCATAGAAAGGCTCTTCGGCGGCTAAAGTCCTCTTATTCGTCGGACTTTTCAGCGCCGCCTCAGAGCCAAATTTGCTTCGCAAATTTGGCCCCATCGTCTAGCCTGGTCCAGGACGTGTGGTTCTCAGCCATAAGACAGGGGTTCGAATCCCCTTGGGGCTACCAGATTTAGAACCGGTTTCCCCGAACCAGACCAAGCGCTTCACAAAAAGCGTTTCGCGGTCGGTTCGGGGCCCATTCGGCCAGACGATTTGCGTCGCCCGCGGCCCCATAAGTTGTGGCCTCATGGGAATCCGGTTGGGGCTAATGAATTTTCGCAAAGCGAAAATTCATAGAGCAATACAGCAATTGAGCAATCGAAAATCGAGCGGAAACCAAAGTCCAATTGCGGTCTCATGCCGATTTCCTATTGTTCATCAGGGCAGTTCTACAGCAAGACGGTTTTCCATTGCCGCAAAGGCGGAGCCTGGACGAAACTTCATGCTCAAAAAATACAGACCGTCATTTTTTTCTCTCCCGGACGTTTCGTTTCCTTTTGGATTTGTGTTGATTTGCGCAGAGACTTGTGTTATAAAATATCTAATATAGGTATTTTATAACTTCTTATTCATGAAGGTGTTTTAAAAACCAAGGGCGTTTGAAAAGGAGAAAACTATGATGAGAAAACCGGGAATTCTTCTGCTGGTTTTGGCGATGGCGCTTGCGTTTGCCGGATGCGACCAGCTGAAGGGGGCGTTCCAGACTTCGCTTGGATCAACAAAGACGGCTACCACGACCACGCAGACAGGGCAGCAGACGGCACAGCCTGTTTACGGCACGGTGCTCGCCAAAGTGAACGGCGATACGATCACCCTGGAGAGTTTTGACGAGAAGGTCAAAAACCTGCAGGCGCTTTCTCCCGAGATCAAGATCAATACGCCCGAGGCCAAGAAGAGCTATCTCAACGACCTCATCACCCAGGAGCTGATTTATCAGGATGCCAAGTCGAGAGGCATTGAAAAACAAAAAGACGTTAAGGACGCCGTCGAGGAATTCAGAAAAGGCGTCATGGCCCGGCAGCTGATCATGGACGAAACAAAGGGCATTACCGTCGAGCCGTCCGAGATAGAGGCATTTTACAACCAGTACAAGCAGGCGTTTGCTTCGGCCAGGCAGATCCGCGCCAGACAGATCGTTGTGGCGGCGGAGCAGCCGGCCAAGGATATTCTCATCCAGCTCTTGCAGGGCGGCGACTTTGCGGCGATCGCCAAGGAGCGCTCGATCGATGCGTCCGCATCGAAGGGCGGCGACCTGGGGACCATCAATCCCGCGGAGCAGTTCGATAAGTTCAACGAAGTGGTCGCCACGCTTGATGCCGGCGAGACAAGCCCGATCTTCAAGGGGCCGAAGGGTTATTATATCGTCAAGGTGGAAGAGGTGAAGGGCGGCCAGATCCCGCAGTTGACGGACACGCTTCCAGACACGAACATGACGGTCTACGATCAGATCAAGAACGGCCTTTTGCAGCAGAAACAGGCCCAGCGCATCCAGGATCTGACGGACAGGCTCAGGCGCGAAGCCAAGATCGAGATCAAAGAAGAGCTTTTGCGTTGATCTCTCGCAGAAATCCCCGGGCCCGGAGGAGCGCAAGAAGGGTCTTGCGCATTTCCGGCAGCAGGGTTTCATCAGGAGACAGCCCACGTGGATAAAAGAAAACTCAGTATTATTCTTGCGGTCGTTCTGGCGCTTGTGGCCGTGGTGATGGTGAGGAATTATATCTCCCAGACTGAAAAGAAATATATTAAAGAGGAAAAGAAGGCTTATGTGCTGGTCGCCACCCAGGCCATCGCCGCAGGCGCGACGATCGACGAGTCCATGATGAAGATGGAGGCGATCCCCGAGAAATACGTCCAGCCCAACGCGATCAATTCGCCCAGTCTCGCCGCCGGACGGCGCGCGGCCGCGGCCATCGCGCCCGGCGAGCAGGTCATGACGACAAAATTGACCCTGGCCGTGAAAGATACGAGCCTGGCCATGCGCACGCCTCAGGGCAAGCGCGCCATCACGATCACGGTGCCCTTCCTGGCCGCCGTCGGCGGGAAGATCCGCCCCGGAGATTACGTGGACGTGATCGGGACATTCCCGTATAACGCGCAGGTGGACGGGCGGACAGTCACGGAGATGGTGAGCGTCACTTTGTTCCAGAACGTGCTTGTGCTGGGCGTGGAGGGAGGCATGAGCATCCCGGCGCAGAGAGGACAGGCCGCCACCGCCCCCACGGATTTGATCATTATGCTGGCGTTGACGCCGAGAGAAGCGGCGTTGTTGTCGTTTGCGCTGGAACAGAAGGCCTCTTTGAGGATGATCCTGAGGCCGCCTTTGGAAACGGCGATCGAGCCCGTTCCTCCCGTCGAGGTCAACGCCCTCTGGCAATATGTTTTCAGCAATCTGGGCCAGGAGTTCATGGCGACCAAGGAAGAGCCTACGGCCATGAAGCCTCAGGAGAAAAAGCAGGAACCGCCGGCGCCTCCGACCGTCGAGATCTACCGGGGCACGGAAAAGTCCAACATGATCATGAACAAGTAGCCCTTGATGAAAAGAATCAAAAGCGTCGCGCTTTTTCTATCGGCAGCTGTCGCGTTCCTGGCCGGGGCGTTGTGCGTCCCGGAGCAGGTGCGCAGTGAATTTTTATTCAACGATTACGACACGGCCAGGGAGCTGGATGTCGTAATCGGCGAATCCAAGGTCGTTGAGGTCGCCAACCCCAAGAGGATCGCGATCGGCGATCCGAAGATCGCCGACGTCGTCGGCGCCAGCCGTACGGAGATCCTCGTTTCCGCCAAGGCGGCAGGAGAGACAAACCTCCAGATATGGGACGATTACGGCCAGCGCGAAGTGTTCGTGCGGGTCTTTGAAGAAGATTTGGGCAAGCTCAAGAAGCGGCTCGAAGACCTCTTCGGCACGGCGGGCCTGCGCGGCGTCTATTTCCAGGTGGGCGCACAGGAGCGAAAGGTCTTTGTGCTGGGCGAGGTGCCCCTGCGCAAAAAGGAAGTCGTGACTCAGCTTTTGGAGAGCTTCCGCAACCGCATCATCGACCTCGTGACGTTTAAAGAGGACAATCCTTTGGTCGAGATCGACGTCCAGGTCATGGAGATCGCCAAGACCGTCATCGACAAGCTTGGCATCAGCTGGTCGCAATCCATCACGTTTAATGAAGCGACGCCGGGAAGCCACACGCTGATCCGCCAGGCCGCCGACCTCATGAAGGCGGTCGGGCAGTCGCGCTTCGACCGGACCGCCTTGACGGCGACACTCAACATCCTCGAACAGGACAACCTGGCGCGGACCCTGGCGCGCCCCAAACTGGTTGCCTTGAGCGGCAAAGAAGCCAAGATCCTCGTCGGAGGAGAAGTCCCTATTTTGTCGAGCGTCAGCGTTTCCAGCGGCACGACGACCACCGCCGTCGATTATGTCGAATACGGCATCAAACTGAACATTAAACCCGAAGTCAAAGAGACCGGGGATATCCAGTGCGGCCTGGAGATCGAGATCAAGACGATCGACTCCTCGACGGCGCTTACCGTGCAGACAGGCGAGAGCATTTCAACGACCACCCCGGGGTTTAAGACGCGCACCGTCTCCTCGGAACTCTATCTGAAGAACAACGAGACGATTTTCCTGGCCGGTCTCATCGACAATGAGCAAAGCAATAATCTTCAACAGGTCCCCGGGCTGGGCAATATGCCGATCTTCGGGGCGCTCTTCCGGTCCAAGAATTTCCAGATCGGGGATACCGAGCTCGTGGTCTCCCTGACGCCCAAGGTCGTCCGTTACGGCGATATGCTGCAGGATGTCGAAGCGGCTTCGAGAGGCAAGGCGGCCCCGGACGAAGAGCCCGCCGACACCTATATGCGCACCGTCCAGGAGACGATCCTCAAGAACGTCTCCTATCCCGTCGAGGCGCAGCGCGCGAACCTTTCGGGAGAAGTGGTGTTGAGCCTTCATTTGCTTTCCAACGGCCAGCTGGTCGGCGTCATGGTGAGCGAATCGTCGGGCCACAAACTTCTGGACAAGGCCGCTGTTTATACCGTCAAGAGACTGGCGCCCTACCCGGCGTTTCCCAAGGGGCTTCTTCTCAAAGAAATATGGGTGGAAGTGCCTATCACGTATCAAATGAATTAAAATCGATCTCAAGTTATGGCAGATAATACTCCCATACCTGCTCCTTCTGCTCCCGCGCCCACACCGGGCAATATCATCACGATCTTCAGCACCAAAGGGGGCGTCGGCAAGACGCTTCTGGCGGTCAATCTCGCGATCGCCCTCGCGCAGGAAGGCAAGCGCGTGGCGCTCCTGGACCTGGACCTTCAGGCGATCCAGGACATGGCGCGCATGATCGACGCAACTCCCCAGTATTCCATCTTCGACATCATTTCCATCCTCGACAAGGTCGAGCAGGCCGGCAATATCAAAAATTATATGACCCTTGTGCCGACCGCCGGCATCGATTTTCTTCCGGCGATCACGCGGCCCAAGCAATCGCCCCACATCACCGGCGATCGCATCGGCAAGATCGCGGCGATGCTGGCGCCATACTATGATTTTATCATTGTCGACGGAGGAAGGGCCTTCACCGACAGCCTGATCAGCATTTTTAACCGTTCCAACCTCATCCTTTTCATTGTGACCCCGGACATCCTTTCGGTGTACGAGACGCGCTGGGGCCTGGACGTGCTGCAGTCCTTGCATTTTCCGCTCAAGATGATCAAGCTGCTTCTGAACCGCGCGGAGAGCAAGTCCGGCCTGTCGTGGCAGGAGGTCAAACTTGCGCTTCCCTGCGAGATCATCTCCAGCATCCCTTCGGACGGGCGCGTCGTCGGATTGGCCCTGAACCGCGGCGTCCCCGTCGTGATCGACAGCCCCGCCAGCCGCGTCAGCGCCGGGATCAAAAAATTCGCCCAGGAACTGATCACCAACCAATCCCTTTATATCGCCCACAAGGAAGTGGCGGACCTGCGTTCCATCAAGAAGGAAGATGTGCCGGCGGCCGGCACCTTCTGGGACATGATGGGTTTGTCGGACAAGGTTAAGTGGATCAAGCCCATCGAGCAGGAAGATGAGATCCTGCGTCTCAAGCGGCGTATCCATGCGCGCCTGATCGAAGAACTCGACCTGAAGCGTCTGGACATGGAATTGATCAACAATCCCAAGAAGGCCAAAGAGCTCAGGGAAAAGGCGGAGAAGATCATCACCAACCTCCTGGCGGACGAGACGGGCGCGTTCCTTTCGAGCCTTGAGGTCAGGGAAAAGCTTGTCAAGGAGATCGCCGACGAAGCCCTCGGCCTGGGCCCCTTAGAAGAGCTCCTGCGGGATCCGGACATCTCCGACATCATGGTGAACAACAAGGACCAGGTGTATATCGAAAAACACGGCCGCGTCGAGATGACGAGCAAAAAGTTTATTTCCGACGACCAGGTCAAAGTCGTCATCGAGCGCATCATCGCGCCTCTGGGCCGGCGTATCGACGAATCCGTGCCCATGGTGGATGCGCGTCTCCCCGACGGCTCGCGCGTCAACGCGATCATCCCGCCGTTGTCTTTGACGGGCCCGACCCTGACAATCAGAAAGTTTGCGCGCGAACATTTCACGATCGAAGATCTCATCGCGCGTTTCGGGAGCCTGGACCGCGACATCGCGGATTTTCTGGCCGCCTGCGTTCTTTCCAGAAAAAACATCATTGTTTCGGGCGGAACGGGCTCCGGGAAAACGACATTTCTTAACATCCTCTCCGATTTTATCCCATCGAACGAGCGCATCGTCACCATCGAAGACGCGGCGGAATTGAAGCTGAACCAGGAGCATTGGGTGCGTCTGGAATCCAGGCCTCCCAACATCGAAGGCAAGGGCGCTATTTCGATCCGCGACCTTTTCCGCAACTGTCTGCGTATGCGGCCCGACCGGATCGTCATCGGCGAGTGTCGCGGCGGCGAGGCGCTGGACATGCTCCAGGCCATGAACACGGGCCATGACGGTTCCTTGACGACCATCCACGCCAATTCCACCCGCGATGTGCTGACCCGTCTGGATTCCATGATCCTGATGAGCGGCGTGGAGCTTCCCATCCGCGCCATCCGCGAGATGACGGCATCCGCCATTGATGTCGTCATCCAGACAGCCAGATTGTCCGACGGGACAAGAAAGATCACGCAGGTGACGGAGGTCGCCGGCATGGACGATGAACTCCATATCAGGTTTGCCGATATCTTCCAGTTCAAACAGTTGTCGATCGACCGGGATTCGGGAAAGGTCATCGGCAATTTTACGGCCACCGGCCACGTCCCCAGTTTTTACGAGGAACTTATTACCCGCGGCATCCATCTCTCTCCAGAGATATTCACTGTGAAACAGTCTCCAAAATAGCCCCTTCTGTCTTCGGCGTCTCCTTGTTCTCTTTAACCTGCTGCAAAATGTCTTTTTGCGCGTTCTGTTGCGGGCATGGCCTTATCGCGCAAAGATGGTTTGCGCCCAGGTGTCCGATACCGCCCATGCAAAACCTAAAACCGGTCCTGCGGATTTTCCCCGCCTGAATTTTTTACTCTTTTAGAGAACCTCGTCTTGGCGGTTAAAAGATGGGGCTGGGGCAAGCGATGTCTGCTTCTGTCCGGCGCGCCCAAAGGCCCCCGGGCTTATGCTTCGCTATTCCATGCCCCGCGTGTCCGAACGATATTCGCTCCGATTCCTGCAGACGGAGCATTCTTGTTGTTGAGCAAACAGCAATATACGCCTTGCGCCCCCAAGCCGGTGTTTGATATAATGCTGCAAGGTTTCATTTTCGGCGTTATTTCAGATGCCTCTCTGCTCGCAATTTCAATCCCACGGCCAGAATTCCCCGGCCCTGGCCGGGGGCCAGGGCCGAAACCGCCACAGAAGATGGCGCATTTGTCAGTCCAATGAGGCAAGGTGTGACTCATCTGATAGAGTCGGGTAACCACATAGCAGAGGGCCTAATCCCGCCAGAGGCAGGATTAAGGAAATAAACGTTACTCCTCGCGTTTGCATCTTGTTAATATCTGTCTGCGACCAGCCTTCACAGAGTTCAGGCGGGTTCCGCAGGAAGCGGAACACTGGCCCTACAGATGGGGCCAGGTGCAGCCAGATATTTCCAAGATACGCTTTGCCTGCTATAGCAGGCAAGCAGAAAACGGCACACCGGCCATCCGATGAGGCCGGGTGGAGGAGTTAATTCCGCCAGAGGCGGAATTAAGGAGGGTCTGATGGTCCAGGAGGTCTTATTCAAGGCTATAGTTCAGGAGTCTGGCAAGGTGCTTGCAGACAGGGTATCCATAGCTGACTCGCCAGGGGCCAGGGCCAAAGGGCTTCTTGGAAAAAGAGGGATGGATAACGGCCAGGGGCTCCTGATCAGGCCATGCAGCTCCATACATACGTTTTTCATGAAATTCCCCATAGATGTCGTATTCCTTGCCAGAGACGGCATGATCATCAAGATATCCAGAGGATTGAAGCCATGGAGGCTATGCGGGTGTTGGTTTGGGTGTTTCATGGTCTTAGAGCTTAAAGATGGGACATTGGAATCAACGGTTGATTTGACTAAAAAGCACATAAAACTGATTGAAAAATAATGTCCAGTATGTTAAACTATTTATCGTAACTCGATTAATTACATCGTATAATAGAAAATAAATGTCCAAATTATCTAAGTTCAACCAGAACGTTAAGCGCTTTATACTTGAGACCAGAAAGCGTAATTCAGACTATGGAGTCAGAAAACTTGCTGATCTTGCTTTTGGCAAGTTTGGCGTTAAAATCAGCAAGTCTACAGTCAATAATATTATAAAGTCAGCAAAGTTAAGTAAGCCTGTTGGGCGAAGCGTATTAAAGACCTACAGGTTCTCAGGAGAATTGTACGGTGCCGGCTATGCTTTTTTTGTGGGGGCCATGCGGCTGTTGGGCATAGGCGAAAAGGTGGGTGCCATATCGTCGGAGATGGGCCTGTGCATGGGAATCAAGCCGGAGACGGTCCCATCCCTTTTCGAAGGATGGCTTTTGGCCAGGGCGATCTATAATGTTCCTCTTGAAAAAATTGCCGGTTATTCAAAAAAAGAGCTCTGGGATATTATCGGCTACAAGATCTCCAAAGCAAATTTCGAGGCTTTTATCGCTCGATTTGAATTTTCACAAGATATTGGTAATAAATTAGTTACAAATTTTCTCGGTTCCATAAAAGATGTGAATTCCATCAAATTCAGCCTATCGGACGGTAGTATTTTTCACGTAGACGCACGCAGCTGCTACGTATGGCCCGCCAAGAAAATCCCTCAAAATTTTTCTTCAACCCTTTTATTTATAGATAGTTATGTTAATTCTGTCATGGAGGCGAAAGAGCCGTTTATTGTTCTAATGTCTAATCCTGAAGGCAGTGTGCAGGCCAAAGAACTGCTGGATTTTATCCTGGCCATGGAAGGCTCTGTTGCTGAAAAGAGGATCCGCAGGGTCGATCTTTTTGGCCCTGACGGAAGGGCCTGCCGTGAGATATCATTTGTTCTGCCTCTTAGAAGGCGGTTTGTGGTCGGCATAGCTCCTGAAATCGGAAGGACGGCGGACCCGTTCCAAAAGCTGGGCGGCGTCAACTTCATTTTTGAGCCTTTCGGCAAGTTGTTTTTCATTTCAGAAGACAGCTATAAAATACCACAAACTATTGTAAATAAAGAAGTTACGATAAGAAGAATCCATGTTAAATCCTCGGATCCATCCTTGAGGATCTCGCTTTTGACCAATCTTGACCCAAAAGATTGGACCGCCAGCGAGATCGCGGAGAGTTACTTACGGAGATTCGGCAATTTCCAGGAATATCTGATGCGGGCCTCCGAATGGGCCAAGAACCCCGGATACGCGGATGAGTTTGTGTCAGCCGGCCGGTTTCTGGCACACTCCCTGAGGCTTAAAGAGACCAAAGATCTCGATCATTTATTCTCCTGTCTCGTCGAGGTTTGTGATCTTTTCGCGAAGATGAGCTTTTTGCCGCCGTCGTGCAGACAATGGAGTCTTTTGAAGACCAGAGAGCTGATTTATAAGCAACCCGGCACGGTCAAGAGGGAGACAGCCTACGATGTTTTATTTAATATATTGAAAACAAAGGAGTTAGAGCAAATACGTGTTTTAGAATATGCGTCGCTTCTGTTTAACAGCCTTCCAGCCAGTGAGAAGTCAGGCCGCAAGCTTTGGATCTTCCTCTCACCCACAGTTTAGTCCTCCGAAAATTTGCTCAAATCCTCTCCAAGCTTTTTATGTTACCCCATGTAAAAAATCCAGTTACGCAAGAAAACGCTTTCTTTTTTCGGGTAAAAATTTGTTGACATCATTATAATATATATGATATATTTTTGATGCAGGATCGGTATCGGATCGACCACGGAAAAAAGATGAAAAACGCCACGGAAACAAAAAACATTTTTGGGTCTTTTTGTCCCTGCTGGGTATTTCGGCCGGTTTTCTTGGTAGCCGAATCGCAGAGCGCTGCAGATTTAAGAGAAAAGCGTGAGCGGTTCGGCAATTTTTTTCTTGGGTTCGTAATGAGTTTAAAAAAGTTCTTAAAAAGATCACATTGGACAATGCGCGGTCAGTCGACCGTTGAGTATTTTATTCTCCTGGTTGCGATAGCTGTGTTGACCATCGTAGGAAGTTCTGCGTTTTTTGCAAAAATGCAGAACTCCGGCAGCTATGTTTTAAACTATTCCGTTGCTCAGATGAAGCAGGACAATCTGGGCGATTTTTCTTTAAGCGGTGTGACCCCTGGCGGCTGGTCAAACACAACCATTTGAGAGGCGGGATATGTTTACGCGTCGCGGACAATCAGTGCTGGAATACGCGCTCCTGATCTCGGTGATCTGTGCGGTCTTTTTGACCATGTTCGTCTATAGCAAAAACGCGGTTCGCGCCAGGCTTTTGACCGTGCAGGATAGGCTGAATGAGGCGGATAAGTAGACTGCTTGCGGGCAAGGCCCGAAAGCAGGGGGAGTTGACATGGCCCGTCTGTTGAGAGAGGTGTTGAGGGACCACAAGGCGCAGAGCTTTCTGGAGTATTCCATCCTGATCGCGGTGGTTGCTGCGGCTTTTGTGGCCATGGCCATGTATGTCCGTCAGGCGGTGCAGGGAAAGATCTACCGCCTGGAGGATTCCGTGACGGCAAAATCGAACAAGGGGAGCACGCCTTGGAGCGTGCCCGTGTAAGGACGAGGAGAAGATAAGAATGAACACGTGCCATCGTATAGACGCAAGAGAGAAAGGGCAGATGACCATCGAATACGCGGTGATGTTCGTGGCCATCACTGCGGTCGTTATCTATGCGGCTACGCATTTTATCCAGCCGTCCGTGAACAGATTTTTCAACGGAACGGCCAAGATCATTAATAAGTCGGTCGAGGAGATCGAGAACAGATTTTAGTTAATTCCGGAGGGAGAAAGGGGGTGGAAGGAACATGAGAAAGGTGTTGAGCAAAGTAGGCCAGAGCACGTTGGAATACGTTATCGTTTTGACAGCGATCGTGGCAGCGATTCTTTTTGCGGCAACACAGTTCATCAAGCCGGGCGTCAACCGTATCTATGACGAGACAGGTCTGAAGCTGAATGATACAGCGACTGTCTTCGCCAATAAGATCGGGATTAGCCTGAACACTACCGGCGCGGCGGCCGGTGCGGCGGCCGGTGCGGCTGCTGGAGCTGGTGTATAGTCGCGGTCCAACAGATCGCCACGTTGAAGGAGGTGAAAAAGGATGTTTAGATGGTTGAACTCAAGGAGAGGTCAGAATACGGCTGAGTACGCGATCTTGATCGGTGTTATCGTGGCAGCTGCTATCGCGATGCAGATCTATATCCGTCGCGGCATGCAGGCAAGGATCAAGGACGCCGTCGATTTCACGCAGACGGCGGATGATGACGCCGGCAACGGGTTCTTCAGCAACGCGAGCCAGTACGAACCGTATTACTATCAGACGAACTTTGAGACGAGCCAGAGCGGAACGCAGTCAGAAGAGCTGCAGTCCGGCGGCGGCGTCATCAGGACGTCTATCACAGACACAACGCAGAGAACCGGGAACCAGACCTACGGCAACTACATGGAAGGCAATTAACGTTTTCATGTTTTGCGCGATAGAAGGAGGTGACGTTACATGCGCAGGTGGTTAAAAAAGAATGGTCAAAGCACCCTCGAGTACGCGGTTTTAATAGTGGTCATAATTGCTGCCTTGATCGCGATGCAGGTATACCTGAAGCGCGGCATCCAGGGCAGGATGAGAGAGTCTACTGACCAGATCGGCGAGCAGTTTTCGCCGGGCTACACCGTTTCAAACAGGACCACCAGCACATACTCTAACAGCCGTGAAGAAAACACTGGTTGGTCGACAACGACGGAGATCTACAATCAGTGGCAGAACAGGGCTGGTTGGGAGAATGTGATGAACGCCGAACAGGAATACTGGGGCGTGTAAGGACGACATCAGGGGAATGGCAAGCCCTGCGAAGGGCAGGATACGATGAACACGAAAAGATTGAACACACCATCGGGTTTAACGAACGAACGGCGGCTTTCCGAAGGACGCACCCTCCCGGAAACCGGGGAGTCCCGTTCGGCTTGCCATTCTTTTTTTCTGGGGATGTCGCGCCGGGGCCAGCAGGTGGCGGAATATTCGCTTTTGATCGCGGCCATCTCCGCGGCGTTGCTGGCGATGTATATCTATGCCAAGAGAGGTTTGCAGGGGACGATCAAGGGGCTGACGGACCACGAGATCGGCTGGCAGAACGACAGCGTGCCGATCCTGGCGGCCGGCGCCCATCAGATGTCGAATTCGACTCTGAGCACGGTGAGCCATGACAGGATGAACATCAAGAAAGACCCCGACTTCGGGACGCAATACGAGTTCACAAGCACCTCTTATGCGACCGGGGAAGGCAATGCGACGTATAACGAATTTTAGGGCGGCCGCCATGAAACAAAAACGGTATTTTATTTCTCATTTTTCGCAAGCATGGGATCTGCGGAGAGCGGATTTCCTGCGCGGCCAGTCGACCGTTGAGATGGCTATTTTGATCATGATCCTCGTTTTTGCCTTGATCGCGATGCAGGTATACCTGAAGCGCGGTATCCAGGGGCGCCTGAGGGCCAATATTGATTCGATCGGCGAACAGTATGACCCGGAGAAGACGACATCGGAATTCAACCTGTTCCATGACAGCGACGTGACGACCACAAGCGAGTCTTCGGAAGAGATGTATGTGGACCCGACATCCTGGTCGGGCCAGTACCAGAACAGGGTGATCACGATGGTGCATACGCAGACGAATTATGACAATACGGTCAAAACGGGTTTCGAGTATGTAGGGGCGCCGTAAAGAGGTTAACCGGCCAGCCGGTTAAAAAAACATGAAGAGAGAATCGCGCAATGAAAAACGGATTCGGGAATGCCGGGGCCAGGCCCTCTTGGAGCTGGCGGTCTTCGGCACGATCTTTTTGACGCTCCTGACGGCGATGGTGGCTTACGGCCTCAAATACAATTATAACCAGCGGGCCCAGATGCTGGCGTTCCGCCGCGCCATGACGATCGCTTCGGACAGGAATTACGGCTCGGGAAGCTACATGCTGATCCAGGACCGCCATATCCCGGACCCGACAGATGCTTTCGGCATCGGCTCGATCTCCCCGTTTGTGGCGACGGCCAGCGTCACCCGCGATCCCGAGATGGATGCGGTGCCTGCGGATGCCGCATCGCTTCCGACGACCGTGGTCGACATGGAGGTGACGGGAGTCGGCGGCGAGATCGAACCCCTGGCCCGTCTTGCCGTCAAGAATGCCGGGTTCAGGACCGAGAGCGGGGTTTCGGAAGACATGCGCGAAAAATACGACCTGATTTATAGCGATGTTGTGGACGAGGGGAGCGGCAATGTCCGCATCATCGATGCCTGCATCGGCGAGATCATCGACCACGCCGCGTGTTATCAGCAGGCCGCCAAGATCGTGGATACGGACCTCTGCACGCGCGATTGCCAGATCACGTCGACAAGCGGGACGGATTGCAGCACTATTTGCGCCAGGCGCATGAATCCGCCCAACCAGGACAGCGCCGCTTATAATCCTGCAACGGGCGGGGCCTGGTATGCGGCCAATTGGTATGTGCAGGACGGGCGCTATGTCTTTCCCGCCCTCAATGAAGTATTCTCGCGGATCGGCCCGAACGCCTCGAGCATGGGTATGCAGCCTGATACCGAGATGCACACGACCAGATCCACACAGATCCGCAAGATCGAAACCACGTCAAGGATCGTGACGGAAGAGAATGCGGAGTGGGAAGACAACAATATCCGTCAGTTCGTGACGTTCAACAACCTGCAGTCGAGCGGGTACCAGGTGAATCACGACGACCCTATGGATTATGCGGATGAGGTGGAGGTCCAGGATATCAACAGCCGTTCCACGGGCGAGATTCACCAGACGATGACGACGCCGAAATGAGTTGGTTGGCGGGTGAACCGGTGAGCGAGTAAGCGGGTAAAAAATGACAAATATAAACAGGCGCACAGGCAAACGGGCAAACAGGCTCACTAAAAAAGGGCAGTCGACGCTGGAGTTGACGGCGGCGTTGATCGTTTTGATGATCCTGCTTGTGGGCGCAGCGAAGATTTTTGTGTGGCTCAACGAACGCATGGCCTATAGGCAGTCTGAATATGAGAGAACGCGCGTGCAGGCCGGAAGCGTGGCCTTCACGAGCTCAATCGACTTAACGAACGCAGAACAAACGAGGGGGGTGGAGATCGATGAGTCGTCTAATCCGCCGCTTAACATCTTTAACTAATCTGACGCCCGTGGGCAATAAACGGGGGCAGATCGCCACGTTGCTGATCCTGGCGACGGTGGTCCTGCTTATTTTTACGATGGTGACGCTGAATCTGGGCAACGTGGCCATTAATTCCACGGGTGTTTCCAACGCAGCTGATTCGGGCGCGCTCTACCTCGTCTCCCAGCTTTCTACGAAATCGCGCCAGCTTTATGAAGGCCTCGGCAATACGACGGAGAAATGCCAGAAGACAGGATGGGCAAGCTTCGTATTGGCGATCGTGGTCGCGATTATTGCGGTCGTCATCAGCATTGTGTCTTTTGGTGTCGGTTCGCCTCTGGCCCTGATGGCCATCGGCGCCGTTGCGGGCGCCGCCGGAGGCGCCATGGGAGGCGCCATTGCCGGCACAGGTGTGGCGCAAGGCGCCTTGACAGGGGCCTGTATCGGCGCGGCGATCGGAGGTATCGGCGCAGGCATCGCTTCTATCGCGGGCGCGACGACTTCTGTGAGCGCAGGCGCAGGCACGGGCGCAGGCGCAGGCACAGGCGGCACAGCGGTAGGCACCACAGGCGCAGGCGTCAGCGCAGGCGGCGGCGGTGTGGCTACCGGCGCAGGCGCTACGTATACGACAACGACAGGCGGTCTTTTAGGGATCGGCGGGACGACTTCCGCTCCGATAGCCGTTACTGCAGGCGGCGTTATTCCTGCCGGCGCCACGATCGTGTCGGGCACGGCGACGATCATCCCCATGGCGGCGACAGCCGCATGGACCGGCGTCGCTTTGGGGGCTTTGAGCGTGGCGGCTGCCGGATACAACCAATCCGTTGCGCAGAGTATCCCGGGCGCCGTGGCAGAGCAATTCACGAAGATGCTTAACAAGATGATCGAGTCAGACAGGATCCGCGAGTCGGTCTTTATGCAGGCTCTCCAGCTGGTCGTAGACGACCCGACAAAATCTTACGACAGCCCCGATTCAAACATCAACGGCGACACGCTGGAATATGTGCCTGATTTTCAGATCTGGCTGTATAACAGGTTCAGGATCATCGGCAGCGTGACAGACCTTATCGATCCGGAGCCGGTCGTGTATGACTTTTTGAATAATTATGCCTGGCAGTTTGAAAATGTCTGCAAGCTGGCCAACGAAGGCGGAGATTACTGGCAGTACGTGTCGGGCGCTGCGGCCTATGTGGGCCAGCCCGGCCCCCTGGAACGCCAGGATTATAAATGGGTTTCGACCCCTGCGCCGACGCCTGAAGACCCGAGCGCCACGGAATATGTGGCCCAGGTCGGGCGCGACGGCCACATCGTCGAACTCTTGCGCGGACTGCGCAATGCGGGCCACACCGTTTCCTTCTGGAACCCGGGCCCCACGCCCGCCCAGATGAATGACTGGGGACTGCAGTGTAACGGTGATGTCTGCATCGATCCTCCGATCGCTCTCGGGTATGACGAGCTTGACGATATGGCGGACAATCTGCTGGAGATGGGGGATTTTATTACGGCCTTGAGGGCGCAGCCCATGAACGATACGATCGAGGCGTGGCGAGGATGGTCGTTCTTCTTCTACGACGAGTATGATACGAGCAACCCGGCCACGTATTTAGTGAGAAGTGAAAAGTATGCCCAAGAGCTGGGCGACTGGATCACGGAACTCGAGACTCTCAGGGCGGGATTGCCGGCGTGTCTCTTCGGCGGCCCTGCGGGAGATACGGTCCTGAATCCTCCCTGCCAGTTCGGCGGCGGCGGCTCGATTGACAGCGATATCGATGACGAATTCTATAACGCTTATTACGACCTGGGCGGCATGCAGTATGAGATGCAGTCTTTCCACGGCGCGATCCAGGGATTTTTCACGGCGCTCTTCCCGACGGTCGAAGAGAGCGCGTATGAGCAGATCTGTGTTCCCCCGGACGAACTGAACCCGGCCGGAAAATCCTGCGGCGGCAAGAATCCTGTCCGGTATGAATGGAAGGATTCGCGCGGAGACCACGAGGTGACGGTGAAGGCTGTCTTCAACGTCCCGCGCCTGAGGACGTATAAGACGGGCAACTGGTTCAGCGGCAAGGTTTGTGTGCAGCTGTTGTACGGCGCAGAGAATACGCAGGTGATCGTGTCGCGGTGGGACAGCTCGAAAGGCATGGGGGCCCTGGGGACATGGAACCCGTTCGGCGGCCGCGTGACAAAGGCTGCGCGGGCCTATTACAGTTATAACAAGCAGGCCCAATTAGTGAATTAATTGAAATGAGGACCTTATGAAAAGAATGACGGCGAAGACAATCATGGCGGTTGCGGCGGCGATCCTCCTCTTCACAGGCTGCGCGGCCAAAGACGATGTGAAGCTGGCGCGTCAGGTCGTGACCCAGCTGGTCCAGGGGCGCTATTCCGTGCGCAAGTTGATTGATTGGGAGAATCTCAAGGCCATGGAATACAGCGTCGGCGCCGAATACAAGGCCCTGGCCAACGACAAGGAAAGAGAAAGTTACCAGAAGTCTTTTATCGATGGTTTCAAGCGCGGCTTTGTGGATCAGGGGGCCAAGCTCAGGACGTTCTACAACTGGAGGTTCCTGGCCAAGGTGGACCCGACGCTTAACATCGTGGCCGCCAATGTTCATGACGATAAGTTCCTTTTACTGGTCGCCGTCAAGCATGCAGGCAGGACGAGGAAGGTCGTGGAATTGAAGATCATCAAGATCCTGGATCCGCAGAAGTTCCGCGAGATGGAACAGGGGTTTGTGAAATGAGAGGCATATTTTCTGTTTTCAACGCTGGAAGAGGCAGGGCCGGAATGGGCATCCTGGAGTATTCCATTTTGCTCGTGGCTTTGGTCGCGGCCCTGTTGTCCGTCCAGGTGCATTTGAAGAGGGTCATTGCGTATAAATGGCGTGATGCGGCGGATGCCTTTGGTCTGGGCCGGCAGTATGAAACGGACGGCTCCAAGGCCACAACCGTTGTGAGGTATTGACATGGTGATGAAGGGATTGATCTTCATAGCGCTGTTTGCGTCGGTGACGCTTCTGGGATATCAGCTCGTCCCCGTGGCGTGGGACAGGTTTTATACCTGGCGCGTCCACGGCATCGAGGTGCAGAAGGCGAGGCTCAAGGAGATGTTCCTGGACATGGACCCGCAGAAGCTCTTTTTGCTCAACGTGATCTCTCCGACGGTCTTCTGCGTTGTCGGCCTGGCCATGTTCAAAAGCCTGATGGGCGCCCTGATCGGCCTGGCGGTCGGTTTTGCGATACCGGCGTTGATCGTCAAGAACATGATCTTCTCGAGGAAATCCAAATTTGCCGTCCAGATCACCGACGGCCTGATGATCCTGTCGAGCTGCTTGAAGGGCGGCTTGAGCTTGCTGCAGTCCATCGAAGCGCTCGTGGAAGAACTGCCGGCCCCTATCAGCCAGGAGTTCGGCCTGATTTTGAGAGAGAACAAGATGGGTATTCCTTTGGAAGAATCTTTTGAGAATTTGAACAAGAGGATGCCGTCCGAAGAGTTGAACCTGTTGACGACGGCGATCCTGGTGGCGCGCGAGACCGGCGGCGACATCACGCTTTTGTTCGGCCGCCTGATCGACACGATCCGTTCCAAGAGCAAGTTGAGCGAGAACATCAGGACCCTGAGCATGCAGGGAAAAATCCAGGGCATCGTCATGTCGATGCTGCCTATCGCATTTGCGATCCTGGTCGTTTCGTTCAATCCGAACTATTTCGACATCATGTTGTCGAGCCCCGTGGGCAGGGGCCTGATGGTGTATGCGGCGATTTCCGAATGCGTCGGGATGTATATGATCAAAGTATTTTCAAAGATTAATTTTTAGTTAACCCCACAAGGGGGTAGGCCTCCGCATGCCGCGGGAAGCGGCATACTGGCTCATCCGATGGAGCCAGGTAAGACCGAATAAGCGGAGGGCCTAACCAGAGGCTGACATGGTTGTTTATTTATCACAAATATTCTTGTTCGCGGGGATCTTCCTGATCTTCATGAACTTCTTTTTGTGGTTCTTTGCGGCCCACGAACTC
>Ga0265297_10005848_pt1 | contig 18345 bp, 20 predicted proteins | sample Munlanlwell13791_FD_192502 | JGI IMG/M metagenome (GOLD analysis project Ga0265297, IMG submission 192502) | Leachate microbial communities from a municipal landfill in Southern Ontario, Canada - Leachate well 137-91 | ecosystem: Engineered > Solid waste > Landfill > Unclassified | place...
AGCGGACGATTTCAGCCTGGGTTTCCACCAGCCGTCTCCTTGGTTGTGCCGACCGACAAGTAATTACCCCGACCACGACCCCGACCGCGACCCCGACCGCGACCCCGACCACGACCGCGACCACGACCCCGACCACGACCGCGACCACGACCGCGACCACGACCGCGACCCCGACCGCGACCCCGACCGCGACCACGACTGATCATAGCCCACTTGCAGCACCGTGGCGTTCATCAGATCGTCTCCTGTGGGATCTTCGAGGTCCACGGGTACACATCCACGATCGCCCCCCGTCCAACAAGGAACCACGACGGAGCACGCTCGAACTCGTTGAGCTTTCCGCTACGCAGGGTCTCGCTGAAACGTGCAGTATCCGCAACCCACCCACCGTCTTCCAGCGTGATAAAGTCCCGCCCAATGTGCACAACGCGACCAAGTTGGATCATGGTCACAGTGCGAATCAGGATCGCGTCACCCACCTTGAACGGTAGTTGCTCAGCTTCCACACCGCAACCAACGAGCTTCATGATCTGCTTCAATTCACCTACGGTCAATTCGTCGATGTTCATTTGTCCGTCTCCGTGGTTGGTCGCGTTAACCCGGGTTAACGCGGTAGTGTAAATCCAATCATGCGCGTTCAGCGCGACTTGCCCAGCATCGCCTGGAGCGTTCGGCACCGGCTCACCCACAGCTCCGCGAGCCGCTCCATGTGCTCGACCAGCTTGCGCAGCTTGAGTCGGGTGAGCCGCAGCTTGTCGTACTCGTCGGGGTACTCAAGCTGAATGTATCCGGTTATGTCGGCTTCTGTGATCTGCTTCTTGCGCTGCCCGACCTTCTTCTCGGCCTCCAAGTCACGAACAACTTTGCGCCTCGCCACGCCCTCGATAACCTGGGCGTCAAGCTCGTAGCGTTCCTGCTCCACTCGCGCCGCGCAGTAGAGCTGGTGCGCCCTACGCGCGTTGTCCTCTGCGTCGTTGAGTGCACCCATCAGCGTGTCGTGGTCCGTGTAGCCGCGCTCCCCGATGCGCAGGGCGTCCTCCAGCGCGCTGTAGTCCTTCCACGGGTCCACGCGCTGCGTGTGCTCCAAGATGCGGGCAAACGCGGGAGCCATGCGCACCTCGGTCGTCGTGCCCTCGCTCATCTTCGGGTACGGGTTCGTAGACACAGGAACCGTCGACTGCTCCCCTTCCTCTAATGCCGCATCCAGGTAACGCTCACCCGGTATGTCAAGCGGGTGCCTGCCCATCACTCCTCCGGCGTGCGGTCGAGGATAACCTCGGGGCCGCGCACGAACACCAGCGCATGCAACGCCGCGTCAGCAGCAATCTGCTTCATGTCTCGGTTCAGCCGCTCCTTGCTCGTGGCGATGTCGGCTTCCGCCTTGCGCCCCGCCTCCGTCTTCGCATCCGATGCGCTGTACGCCGCCGCCCACCGCGAACGGTACGCCTCCCGCGCAACCGCCGCGTTGTTCGCGTCCTGCTTGAACGCTCCCAACGCCAACCTGAACTTTTCTTCTCGTTCCTTCATCACGTCCTCCGTTGTTACCACTGCACCCCAGCATCACCCAACAACGAACGTAGCCGCCGCACCAACGCGCCGTCCACGTTCACCTTGCGCCCTACCTCCAACTGCGCGTCCCCCTTTTCCACGCGCACCGTCAGCACAACCGGCGTGCTCCCCGCTGCCGCCATCTCCAGTATCGCCTTCACCGCCATCACGCCTTGCTCGTTGAACCCGCGCGTCTCGTCTGCCACCAGCCGCAGCACCTTCCCGGCGTCCGCGTCGAGCAACGTCAACTGCCCTTCCTTGCCCTTCTTGTTGGTGCGCGGCTTCGGTGGTTCCTTCGGGCGCACCTTCTCGAACCTGCTCCAGTCGTGCTCGGGGAACGCGCTATCGAGTAGCCGCTGTGTCGGGGGCCACACGAGATGCTCCCACAACCCGTAGCGGTCCACCTCCCCCGTCCAGTCCTTCGCCGGGATGGCCGTCATGCCGCCCTCGCCAGGGGAGTAGTCGGTCACGACGTACATCACCTTCTGCCCCACGCTCACGTCCTCCCCGCGCTCCTCCAGCAGCATCGCAACGCGCACGTGCACTGGAGGCGTCTCGGCGGCGTAGTCCTTGATGGGCTTGCTCAGGCTCTTGCCGAGCACTACCTCGTCGAGCGTCAGCGCGTCGTTGAGGCAGTGGTCGAGGTAGCGCTGCACGATGGGCTCGAACTCGGACGGCTGCTCGCAGCACTCGCGCATCAGCTTGTCGATGCACTCGCCTTGGAGCGCTCGCGCCACCTTCACCGCGTCGCCGCGCTTGTACTCAAGCCCCTTGATCTCGGGCTTGCTGTCTGCCGTCGCGCGCTTGCCTTTGTAGTGCAGCAGCCTTGCGCAGTACTTCTTGCTCGCGACGAACACGATGCGCTCGTACGCCTTCTCGTAGGCGATGTCGATGCAGTTGGTCTTACAACCGCACTTGTCTACGAGTTTCGGGTACAGCTCCCCGTTGCACCACCCGGTGAACGCCGTCACCTGCTCCTCTGTGTCGGCCTTGGTGAAGCACGAGTCGGTGTCTGAATATAACGCAACGATGCCGCGCTTCTTGCCTTCCTCGATGGTCTGCTTGATCAGCCACGCGCCGTTCTGCGTTGTGCCCTCACCCATGCGCGGCTCGTAGTAGCGACCGAACGCCATCAGCGTGATGCCGTACTTCGCGTTCGCCATCACCTTGTAGCCCATCGCCCACCGCTCGGCGGCCTCCCACTCGGGTGTGTTGGGTGGCAGGCTCGCCTTCTTGGCCGTCCACTGCTTGCGCATCGCGCGGTCGTTGTTGAGCGCCGCCGTCCAGATGCCTTCCACGTCGGTGTAGAACGTCGTGTGCGTGAGCGGGCACGATGCGACCGGGCGACCATCCGCTACCTGCCGCAAGGTCTCCGGGCTCATGTTCCAACTGATCATGATGCTTGGGTACATGCCGCTGAAGTCGAGCACGTGTACGCCCTTGATGATGCCCGCCCGCTGCGGTGCTTCCATCACGTACGCGCCCTTGACCTTCTCTGTCACCCACGGCGCGCCGTCGCCTTTCGCTTGCGGCTTGGTGGGCCAGTGGTATCCGCGCTGCCGCCCGAGCCGCAGCATCACACCGTCCGTCTGCTGGTGGATGCCGAGGCTCTTGGTCTCGACGAAGATGTTGGACGCCGCGCAGATGGTGGCGAACAGCGCGAGGTAGCCGGTCTTTGCCTCCAGCTTGCGTAGCAGCATAGTGTCCTGTTGGTTGTACGCGAGCAGGCGTGCGCGTGATTCCCCGCCCGCTTCCCATTCCTGCCACGTGCGGGCCGGATCGAAGTCGTTCTTGCCTTCGCCGAGCACGGACTGACAGATGTTCTGGAGCGACATGCTCTGCTTCTCGTCGCCTGTGCTTGCGACGTGCGCGTTCATCTTCTTGAACACGTCGAGGTGGTCGAGCCACCGCCATCGCCGAAAGTCGACGCCGAGCCCAAGCCGCTTGGAGCGGGCGCGTATCACCGGGAAGTCGAACCCCTCGCCGGGTCGGTCGCTGCCGCCGTACCACGCGCACACAACGTCGTACGGGCGCAGTGCTTCCCACAGCTCCTCCAGCACGCGCGCCTCGTCCTTGTCGCTGTCCTGCTCCAGCATCCCGCTCCACCACACCGCCCCGCCTTCCGGGCACCCGTCGACTACCGTCCAGCACACTACGCGCATGTCCTCCTTCTCGGAGAACCTGACGCGGCTGTCTGTCTCGATGTCGAGGTAGGCAATTCGTGGGGTCGCGCTCGTGCGGTCATCGGTGTCCGCGAAGTGGCGCTTGACGGGGGACAGGTCCGCTTCCCAGTGATTGACGCCTTGCGACTCCAACCACTTGATGCCCTTGTCGCGGGCTTCGTAGTCTCGCCACTCGGCGCGCGTCCATTCGCCCTCGTCGAGCACCCGCAAGACGTGGCGGCTGCCGCGTAGCTGGCGAAGGGCGGAAACGTGGCGCGGCTCCTGCTCGTCGAACTTGTGGTAGCTCGCGAACCGCGCAACGTGCTGCCTGACGCGAAGCTGCCCGCCGTCCGCGCGATACAGCAGCTTGATGGTGTTGTTGTCGAGGTAGCCGCCGACGTACTCGACCTCCGGTTGCTCAACATACTTGCCGAAATCGATCCCTCCTTCGGTTGGAACCACAGCTATGGGCTCCCTCGGTACTAGCGGTCGTCGTCCCATTCTCGTTTTCTCCTTGCCTGCCTTGCCTTGCCACACCGGGCCACGCCCTGCCCCGCCCCGCCAAACCACGCCTGCCTTACCGCGCCTGACCGGACCGCGCCCTACCGAACCCTGCCTGCCCTGCCTGACCCGACCGCACCGAACCATGCCATGCCTGCCCTGCCCCACCGCGCCCTGCCACACCGAGCCGCACCGAACCTTGCCTGCCTCGCCGAACCGCTCCTCACCACACCGCACCCCACCTTGCCTGCCCTGCCCAACCGGACCTCGCCATGCCGCGTCATGCCTGCCTCGCCTGACCGCGCCTCGCCGTGCACAACCGCGCCTCGCCTGCCCTGCCTTACCGGGCCAAACCACGCCTCGCCACGCCCTGCCACGCCTGCCGTTACATTGATATCGACAACTGCCCGGCGATGTCTTCGATCTGCTGAAGCACGCTGGTGCGGAACGCGTCCAGCTCGGGGAGGTCCGATACCGCCACCAACGCCGACCGTATCGTGGACAGCTTGCCGCGAATCAAGTGCCGCCGCCCTTCCTCGTCGCTGAGCACAGCTTGCCTGGGAGCGAACCCTTCGCGCACCCCGGTTGACGGGAACGCACGCATCCGGATCGTCGCACCCTGCGTCAGCGCCCGGTCGTTGTTCTTCTTGACAATGTAGGCGGCGATGATGAGGGCGCGGCACTGCATGAGCTGGTAACGCTGTGCCGCGTTCTTCATGTCCCAGTTGATCTCGTTGTGCAGCGGGTGGGACGGATCCTTCACCGCGTCGTACACCAGCTCGGCCGTGATCTTTCCACCGTTGGCGGCGGCAATCTTCTCCAACGCGGTGCGGATGAAGACCCGCTTGCGTGGCTCTAGCACGCTGGAGTTCACAACCGACAACCCGTCATCCTTGCTCACTTGTGACTTACGCATCCTGGTATCCTCCTGGTGTTCCTGAATAATGCGCGGGTGGTACGCGCAGCCAAAATAGTTGCGCGTACCACCCCGCTCCTCGCCTGCCCTGCCTTGCCAGACCAGACCGCGTCATGCCTGACCTCGCCTGCCTTGCCTAACCATGCCGGACCCAGACCAACCGGACCTTGCCTGCCCTACCCTACCTCACCGCGCCGTGCCAAGTCATGCCGCGCCATGCCACGCCTGCCTTGCCTGCCTTGCCCGACCGGACCTCACCACGAGCCACCGCGCCAGACCTGACCATGCCTGCCTTGCCTTGCCAAACCGGACCAACCCCGACCCTGCCCCACCGCGCCGTGCCATGCCTGCCTTGCCTTGCCGTACCTCGCCAGACCACGCCTGCCTTGCCTAACCACACCGGACCCAACCACACCCCACCCTGCCAAACCCAGCCAGCCAAACACTTCAACCGCGTTAACCCGGGTTAACGCGGTTGATGATCCCCTCGCCCCTACTCCTCCTCGGTGGGCGCTTCGCAGCGGCGACTCTCGTCCATGATGCGGGCGAGCAGCACCGGGGAAATCTCGGCGTTCATCGCCCAATCGGGGATCACGAGCGGCGGCACCATCGGCTGGCACGCCGTCATCACGTCCCGCAGCTCGTCCTGGGACATGATGGCCTCCTCGACCTCGAACTTCCCGAACTGCCCGCCCTTCTGGGGACGCCAGTCCCCGACCCCGACCTTGCCCGCGCGGTTCAGCAGCGAGTACACCATCTCGGGGACGATCGTCTCCGGGACCTCGATGACGACCGAGCACCGAACGTTGTTGAACTGCGGGCGGAAGCGCACGTCCGCCACACGATTCGGCCACACGCCGACCATCACCATGTCGATGCGGTTCGTCTGCGAGTCGAACTTGATGGGGATGCTGTTGCCGACGACCCAGAACTTGCTCCTGAGCTGCAACCCCTTTGTCGCCTCCAGCCCGGAAGCGCCCGCGAGCACCGCCGCCTTGAGCTGGGAGCACAGCAACGAAATCTCCCCCTTCTCGTTGCGCATCGTCGCGCGCTCGATGCACTCGGCCGGGACCTTCGGTAGCTGCTCGACCGGGTGCTTCATCTGCTTGTGAAGCATCTGCTCGACCGCTTTCTGATCGAACGCGTGCATGATGAGGGGGGAGGTGAACCGCAGCTTGAAACCCATGTGGATGGAGTAGCTGTCGAGTTCCCGGCGCACCTTGGCCGGCTTGTTGTTGTGAGTCGTGTTGTGGAGTTCTTCTTCGGTCACCGATTTACGAGCCATTCGTCCCTGTCTATCTCCGCACTTCCTTGATTGGAAATCGCGGCGGATACCATCGAACCGTCAACCGCCCAGCTCGATGGCATCCGTGGCGACCCCACGTTCCTCGCCAGCCTTGCCCAACCTCGCCTGACCTTGCCATACCGGACCTGGCCGAACCGTGCCTGCCCTGCCTTGCCAAACCGAACCCGGCCGCACCTGACCTTGCCTGCCTTGCCATACCTTGCCGTGCCTCGCCGTACCACACCAGACCGTGCCAAGCCTGCCCAACCCGCGGTGAGCGGAACCCCAACACCAATCCCGCTCACCGTACAACACCCACGCAACTACTCGTCGCCGAGCCGCTGGCGGTTGATGCGGAGCTGCAAGCAGCCCTTGGAATCGGTCACGAGGGAAAACAATTCCCTCACACCGTTCGTCAGGTCGTCGACCGCGTACGGCATCTGTGTGGCAATCCACTCTTGTACAACTTTCGTGCACGTCACGGGTACTTGCTCCTCACCCTTCTTGGCGGGCTTGCGGTACATCGGCACCGTCTTCTTGCCGATGACGCTGACGATGGTGATGTGCTCGCTCCTCCGCCCCTTTCCACCACTGGCCGCCGCGCCGCCCGCCGCCTTCGCGATCTTGCTCTTGGGCGCACCCTTCTTGGCGCGCAAGTCCGCGACCTTCTTGGTGAGCTGGGACTTCGTGATGCCGCCCTTCGCGTCGGCCTCCAGCTCGGCCCTGTCCTCCTCGGGGGCCTTGAGGATGAGGTTCAGCTTGGTCGTGCCGAGTGCGCGCACGGACTCGGCGGTGAAGTTCTCCGCGATCTTGATCAGCGCATAGCACGACACGCCGCTCATCTTCACCTCGGCGAGGCAGTAGCTCTCGAAGCTGCGATACGTCGCCTTGCCCTTGTCGTCGGTGCGCAGTTTCCACAGCTGGCGCTCGTGGATTTCCCTCAACTTGCTGCCCAGCTCGTGCATCGCCCCGGCGCTGTTGCTCTTGAGCTTGAGCACGTCGGCGGTCGCCTTGTCCAGGTCTTTGGCCGTGAGCCCCGCGAGCTTGTCATCGACCGGCTGCGCCGCCTTGACGATGGCAGCGGTCGCTGCCTTGCTCGCCTTCACAGCTTCCTTCTTAGTCGGGGCGTCGATGACGGTGGTCGCGGGCTTCGCCTTGTCGGCGCTCGGCGCGGGCTTCGCCTCCTTCTTGATGGGCTCGGCGTCGTCGGCGTCGCCGCAGTACGGGCACGCCTTGAACTCCTCCGGGAACACGCCGCCGCAGTCGCACTTCGCCAGCTTCTTGGCGTCGAAGTTCTTGCGATAGTAGCCAACGAGCTGCCCGACCTGATCGGCCAGCGTTGCGCCCGGGTCGATCCCGAGCCGCTTGCACTCGGCCAGCACCAGCTTCTCGTCCGCCTTGTCCAGGTCCACACCGTACTTCACGTTCTTGTCTGCCATGTGTCATTCCTCCGTTGAACCAACTAATGCGCGTTCGTCACAAAGGCGCAGCGCGACCCGTCGCACCAACCGGACCGCCGCCTGTTCGCTGCCTAGCTCGTAGGCAATCCTGAACGGGTAGTGGTTGTAGATCATGAGCGCCGCCGCGCGCGCGTTGCGCGTCGCGATGAGCGCCTCGACCACCACCCGCTCCGCTGCCGTCGTGTGGCGCGGCAGCACAAGCCGCCGCGCGTCCAGCAATGCCTCCGAACTCACCTCCTTGTCCGCTGACCGCTCGTAGGCGTCCATCCCACCGGGCACCCGCTCGATGGTGTCGGCGCGCCCGAGCCGCGGAGCGCGGGTCGGGTTGCCCGCTAGCCTTGCCCCCTGGTGGTTCGCCTCGCGCTGCGCATCGAGCCACTTGCTCGCCCGCGCGCTCGACCCGAACAGCACGTAGCGGTCGATGGGCACTCCCCTCTCCGGGTCCCACTTGCCCACGATCCGCCAGCACTCCAGTATCATCTCCTGCTCCACGTCCTCCTCGCTGACCCCGATGCCGGGGTCCCGCATACGCAACAGCCTCGCCGACATGAACCGCCACAGGTTGCGCGTCGCGTGCCAGAAGTCGGCAAACGACACGCGCCCGTCCCGCAGGGCGTGCAACCGCTCCGCGAAAAGCAATGGACCCTCCTTTCCCGCGCTCGTCGCGGTCCCGTTGTTTCACACCCGCTTGCTCCCATCCGCGTTAACCCGGGTTAACGCGGCAGCTGCTACCCGTGTGGAAGGGGCGTCCACGCGGGTAGCAGCGCCGACTCACTGGCCCGCCGCCTGCTGCGCACCTGTCTCCTCGGCAACGAGCCCGGAGCTATGTTGCACCACGTAGCCGAAGCGCGCAAACACGGGACCATACTTGTTCTTGCACACGTCGCCTTGCCCCACGATTCCCGCCTTGCCCTTGTCGGTCCACGGCGCGGCAGCGAGGTGGACGCGCACGCTCGCGTAGAACTTGAGCGCGTTGCCGATGGCGCAGTCGTCGATCTGCGGGAAGTACGGAGCCTTCTGCGTCGGAACCTCGCGCAGGAACATCACGCAGGTTCGCGTCGCCATCACCGCACCGCACAGCTTGCGCATCTGCTGGTTGCAGAGCCTCTGTGCGAAGTCGTCGCCCCGCTTGAGGTGCTCGACCCCACCCACAACTACAAGGTCATGGTTGCCCGTGCGCACGAGCTTCTCGACGTACTCGATGGCGCGGTTGTGCGCCGACTTGTTCGACAAGTAGCTGACCTGCTGGTTCTGCCAACCGCACGCCGTCGCGTAGCTGCTGTCGAAGCGCGGCGCACCGAGCATCCCGTACAGCTCCACCCACGCGCCGTCCTTGCCACCGAGCGCGGTGAACGCGAGCGTGGCCTTGCCGCTGTCGCGCTTGCCGAACACCTCGACGATGCGCCCGCGCGGCCACCCGCCTCCGAGCGCCGCGTCGATGCTTGCCGCCCCGCTGCTAATGCGCAGCACGTCCTCGTTGATGTGATCTGGATTCATCTTGGACCCTCGCTTCTCTTGCTACTGAGTTTCTTCCCACGCCTTGCGTCCCGCCTCAATCTTCGCGCGAATGGTGTTCACCCGCGCACCGAGTCCGAAGAACTCCATCAACGCAGCGTACTTGGTCTCGAACTGCTTGAGGCTTTGCAATGCCCCTTCGACCATCTGCCTCTTGTAGTATTCGTCGCCCTTTGCCACCTCGATGGACTTGTAACCGCGTTCGCCGCTCGGGGTGACGACGCTCTCAAATGCGCGCACGGAAACGACCTGTTGGTTGTAGTGCACCTCGTAGCGGATCGCCTTGACGATGCTGCGCGTCCGGTCCAACAGGTATTGCCCGAACGCTTCCTCTGGATCCCAGATGTAGTACGGGTGCAGCGGACTGTCGGGGTCCCGTGCATCCTCGATGATGGCCTCCGGTGTGGCGATCCCGTCCTCGCTTGCTTCCGCAATCTCGGCGATGCGAGCGCGGCAGATTGCCACGTCCGCGTCGCTCAACTCGCTGTACTGATGCCCACTCTTGACTTGCACTTCCATCTCGTCCTCCTCCGTTCCTGCCAATCCAGTCCCGTCCTGTCCAATCCCTTACTTCCCTATCCAGCCAATCCACTCCCGTCCCGTCCAATCCGGTCCTTTCCCATACGCTCCCCTCCAGCCAATCCATTCCCCTCCGCTCCGGTCCGATCCAACCCTGTCCGTTCCAGCCAATCCACTCCCGTCCCGTCCAATCCGGTCCTTTCCCATACGCTCCTCTCCAGCCAATCCATTCCCCTCCGCTCCGGTCCGATCCAACCCGTCCGTTCCAGCCGATAGCTCAGACCTTGCGCTCGTTCACCGCGACGACGCGGAACAACCCGTGCGACCCGCCCTTGCCGCTCGTTGGCCTCCACTCCCCGACGCCACACAGCTCACCCGCACGCGCGATGAGGGCGATGAACTGCTGCACCGTGATCATGTCGATGCAGAGGCGCACCGGGATCACGCACTTCCACCCGACCCCGTACTCCGGGCGATAGCGCATCGTCGTCACGGGGTCGCGCCACCCGCCGATCCTGCACGCGTCATCCCTGCGGTGCACTTCCCCCACGATCGGCACCAGCTCGGGCAGTACACGCACGGCGATCTTCACCGCACCCTGACTCACCTGACGGCCGAGCGTCGAGACCGCGCTCAGCATCGCGTTGTAGAAGTGACTCCCGGGGATGCACTCCCGCCCTTCCTGGTCGATGTTCTTCGCTGCCTCGTACTCCGCATCCGGGTCGCGCGGCTCCAGCTTGCGCTTGGCGTCCACCTCATCGTTCTTCTGCTGGTTGGCTTCCATCTCACGCTTTGCCTTCTCGCTGAAGCGGTGGAGAATGAGTGACGTTTCGCCTTCCACTTCCACGTCCAGGTAGGCGTACCGGCTGACCGGCACTTCGTACTTCGTCACCTTCTGCGGCAGACCGCGCGCTGTTGCAGGCTTCTTGCCCGTAGAGTTGACGAACTCACCGTTGTTCCCCGAACCCACACCCTCAACCGCCGGCAATGCTTTCTTGCTCATTGGACCCTCTGCTTTCATTGTTGTTCTGAACCAATTACCGATCCTGCCAATCCGCTCCAATCCAGTCCTGTCCGATCCACTCCACTCCCGTCCGCTCCGCTCCCCTCCAGCCAATCCGCTACAACCCCGCCCACGCCGTTCCCCTCCATTCCCGCCCAGTCCCGTCCCGTCCTGCCTATCCCGTCCGCTCCACTCCCCTCCGTTCCCGTCCGCTCCTCTCCTGTCCAGCCAATCCGTTCCCATCCGCTCCAGTCGGTTCCGTTCCCATCCGTTCCGATCCAGCCAATCCCCGCCATTCCATTCCGGTTCCATCCTGTCCGTTCCAGCCAATCCACTCAGGTCCAATCCGGTCCTGTCCGGTCCCCTACTTTCCGGCCACCCCCCACTGCCCCGCGTTAACCCGGGTTAACGCGGCGGCGGATTGGACCGCGGCTCGGGCTCCGAACCCCGTGGAACTGGAGCCACCCGTAGGCGGCACCCCACAACCGCGGCAGGGAGCCTTGCGCTCCCGCCTCACAGCGTACCCTACGCTTGCGCGTACGTGCGCTCCAGCACGTCGTTGTGCACCTCCTCCGCGAGCCGCCGCACCTCCTCGAACTCGTCGCCCAGGTACATCTCGCGCGCGACGTTCTCGGCCAGCTCACGGGCGCTCGCGAACTGCCCCGCCTTGCGCTCCAACTCCCTGCGTACCACCTGCTTGTTGATCACGACCAGTCTCCTTTCCCCCGCAGTGTACCGCGCCTCACGCCACCAGCTTCAGCGCTGCCTCCCACGCCCGACCGTTGAGGTTCGCGGCCTCGCCGAACCACAGGCTGTTGATGCGCGTGTCGGCGTTGTCCCCACGCTCCCAGTTGAGGAACTCGGTCACGCCGTTGTACAGGTCCCACACGCTCTCGCCCACGTTGCCGCGCCCCTCGGTGAACAGCGGGATGATCTGGTCGACGCGGTTGTTGAGCGCTACCTCGGTCTCGGGCTTGAAGACGTCCGCGACGAACTGCACCATGTCCTCGGCCTCGACGGGAGTCTTCGCCATCTTGCGCGCGATCCCCATCGCCTTGTGGAAGGCGTCAATGTGAGTCTCGACCACATCGCGCTGGTACGCGAGCCGCTGCTGCACACTCTTGGTGTGCCGGATGCGGAACAGCTCGCCTCCTTCGGACTGCGCCATGCGCAGCGTGTTCGCGCACACCACGCGCTGGCCCACGAAGTCGCCGCGCACGTTCATGCTGCCGTCGTGCGAATGCGCGATCAGGAGATGCTGCCGAACGATGTCGTCCTTGCCACCCACCTTGCGCACGCTCTCTTCGGCACCGACCACCTGCGCCTGCACCCACACCCGGCGACCGCCGCGCAGGCTGCCCGCGCTGACGATCTGGATCATGCCGCTGTCGACGAGCGGCTCGAACCACTCGAACGCGTCCTCGTTCTGGAGCACCGTGTAATCGGCCCCGACCACGCCGAGCTGGCTCTTGTCGTCCTCGCGCCGGGTGCAGTAGTGGCCGTCCACCTCCGTACCGTCCTTCAGGAACATCTGCTCCTTGCCGACCCACCATCCCAGACCGCTCACGTCCATCGCGCACTTGATAGTTTCGGGTGGGCTGTCCATCACGGTGCCGAGCCCGTGCCAGGGAACGAAGTGAGTGTTAAAAAGCGAATCATTCTCTTCGATCTCGTGTGCCATTGTGAACCCTCTTCTGTTGTGCCGCGCATCGCGCAGCGTTGCCTGTACTGCACGTCGGGGCGCACCACGTTCGCTTGTGATGCGCCCCAACCTGCACCGTCAGGCTCTCACCTCTCCAGCCGTTCCACTCCTTACCGCTGGCGTCCGTTCCATTGCGCTACACCCCTATCCTGCCGTTATGCCCATCTCCACCACGAACCGACTCGGTGCAACCTCACGCAATCCGAGCTTGGTGGCAATCGCACGCGGGCTTGTGATGTTCAAAGTTTCCCGCGCTCTCGTCACAGCAACGTACGCAAGCCGCCGCTCCTCGTCAATATCCTCGGCGCGGGGATGGGGAATGATCATCTCGCACGCGCCGACGAAGTGCACGTGCTTGAACTCCAACCCCTTGCTCTTGTGGATGCTCATCAGCACCACGCGATCCTTGCCCTTGCTGTCCTCGGCGTTCTTCTTCGCCGCCTCGATGGTGCCGTCGACGAAGTCGAGCAGCTCCTTGATGGTCGCGAAGTTCCCAGCCACTCGCACCAGCTCCTTGACGTTCGCGACGTGGCTGTTCTCCAAGCTCTCCTCGCCGCTGTCGCGCTTGAGCCACTCCTCGTACTGCGTGCAGTCGAGCACCCGCTGAAGGATTGCATCGGGTCGGTTGCCTTCCTTCGCCAACTGCACGCACAGCTCCAAGATGCGGCACAGGTCCGCGACGCTGGAGCGCTGGCGCTGCTGCACGTTCGCCATCGCGCACGCGCGCATCATGGCGGTCGTTGCGTGCTCCAGCGTGGTGCCGCCGTTCAGGCAGGCAATCGCCTTCTCGACGTACGCCGTGCCGAGGAACCGGAACGGCGCGTTGATCGCCCGCTTCAGGCTCTCCTTGACCGCGCGCCCGTCGAGCAATCGCAGGTACGCGAGCAAGTCCTTCACTTCCTTGCGCTCGTAGAAGCTGCACCCGCCCACCACGACGTAGGGGATCTTCGCGGCGAGGAGCGCCTCCTCGATGCCGCGGCTCTGCGCGTTGAGGCGGTACAGAACGGCGGTGTCGCGGTACTCGCTGCCCGCGCTGACGTGCTGTTGGATGGCCCCTGCCACCTCGTCGCCCTCGTCCTCCAGCGTCGCCGGGGCGCTCCAGGTCACAACGCCCTCCCAACCGCCCTCCGCCGTGATGTCGGTCGGAAGCCGCTGCGTGCTGGGCCGGATGACCGCATTCGCCGCGTCGATGATGCGCGAGCCGCAGCGGTAGTTGCGGTGCATGCTCACGACCTTCGCGCACCAGTCGGATTGGAAGCGAAGGATGAACTCCGGGGCGGAGCCGCGGAACTTGTAGATGCTTTGCGCCGGGTCTCCGACGACCATGTAGTTCTTGTGTCCGTAGGCGAGCAGCTTCGCAATGGCAAGCTGTGCCGGGTTCGCGTCCTGTGCTTCGTCTTGCAGGATGTAATCCCACTTGCTGGCCCACCGCTCAGCGACACCCGGCTGGTTGAGGTGCCGGACGGCGAACACCAAGAAGTCATCGAACGTCAGCAACCGCTCCTTGCGGAGCCCCTGCTCGTACCGCTCGTACGCCTCCAGCGCGAGCTGCGGGTCAAGCCCGCACTTGGTCGCGTAGGCGAGCGCCGCATCGGTGTCGTGGTGCCAGAGCTGCGCCTTGCAGTAGCCGATGTAGCTCGTTACCTGCCCGAGGTCCGCCTGCTTCCACTCCATGCCCTTGTAGCCAAGCACGTCTTTGAGCACGTACTGCGCGCGGTTGGTGTCGTCCACCGTCCACGTCGAAACGTCGTCGGACGTGGGGTCAGCGGGGTTCCACCGCGCGTGATCCTCCTTGAGGATGTGCAGCGCGAGCGAGTGCCACGTGCGGAACTCGGCGTCGAGCCCGAGCCGCTTGCCGCGCTCCTTCATCTCGTCCGCAGCGTTCTTGCTGAACGTGAAGGCGGCGATGCGGTTGGCCGGTACGCCGCTACGGATCAGGAAGGCGACGCGGTGGATGAGCACGCGCGTCTTGCCGCTGCCCGCGCCAGCAAGCACGCACAACGGGCCGTTGATGTGCTGGATGGCAGCAGCCTGTTCCGGGTTCATCCCGTCGAGCAAGGGGTCGGTACCGGGGATCTGCTCGTTGGTGGGGGAAGCCAGCTTCGCCTTGCGCGCCCGCTTCGCCTTCGGCATAGCCTTCGTTGCCAAACTGTTGAGGAAGTCTGCCGTGTCGTCGTTCGCCATGTTCCTGCTCCAATCGTCTGTTGGTGTGTTCCGCGTTAACCCGGGTTAACGCGGCCTCGCCCGTCGCGGGCTCAGTGCGCCGCGGGAGCATATTGCGCTCCCGCGGCGATGCTCAGCCTCCGACCAGCTACATGCCGATTCCAGCGCGCCTCCTGTCCTCGCGCTTGTTCTGCTCGTCCTCCACCCACGTCCTGATGCACTGTCGCGCGCTGCCCACGTCCATCGCTACGTGTTCACCGCTACCCGCCCACACGAACACGACCGTCACACCCATCGCCACCGCGAGCTGTGTGAGGTACTCGTCGCACAGCTCGACGTGTCCCATCATCTCGCGCACCTTGTCCATCGCCTTGTGCACGCGCTTGATGGTGGCGAGCATCTCGGTCAGCCGCCCCTCGTTCGCCGTGTGGACGTTGGTGTACTCGATGTCGCCGAGCATCAGGTGCCCGCCGCCGTAATCGCTCCAGTAGCATGTGGTGCCGAGGTCCCGGATGTACATGCCTGCCGCCCGCTCCGGGCTGTACGGCTGGCGCTTGCAGCCGTCGCGCCGTGTGATGGTGCACAGCCGCACGTCTACCTTGAGCTTGCCGTCGCTGTCCTTCTGCCGCTGCACGCACAGCGCGAGCGTCTCCTCCTCCGACTTGGGTTGCCGCTTCATGCTTCCACCTCCACGACGCGCAGGCACGACGGGTCGTACCACTCCATCATCAGTGCCTCCGCTGTGTTGGCTTCCTCCTCGGTGTCGTACGTGGCGTCTTCCAACGTTCCCGCCACATGCATCCAGCTCCACTCGCCGTCCTCGGTCATCCCTTCAACCCTGTAGCGTTTCATGCTGCCACCGCCTTCGCCGTTCCGAACCAGTCCTGCCCGACCTTGTAGTTCGCGTCCGCTGCCACGAAGAACGTCACGCCATCCCGGTCCGCCTCGTTGCGCCGCACCACGTTCCGCAGCGCCTCGCGCCGCGTCAGCTTCGCCGCTACCACGATGCACGTCTCGCCCACCTTCGCTACCACGATGCACATTTCCATTGGACCCTCCAGTCATCTGCTGTTGTGTTGTGCTGCGTTGGTGCGGCGTCCCGGTGTCGCTCCGGGTAGTGGTTCGCCCACGCCGCTGTGCTGCTAGCTACGCAGCCTTCCTGCCCTTGCGGATCTTGATGACCGCCCCGCCGCTCTCGGGCGCTACCTGCACCGCCACGCTGCCGGGCAGCCGGAAGGCGGCGCGAACCTTCGCCTCGTCGATCTTGCGGAGCGCGCCCGCGGCCACCAGTGCGTCGGCCGCATCAGTGAGCTTGGGGAACGCCGCGAAGAAGGCGTCGGGGATCGGCACGTTGTTCTGCGCGAGCGTGAACGCCATCTCGATGCGACGGCGTGCGTTGAGCGCGTGGACCTTGCCCGTCTTGCTGTTGATGTGCTTGCCGCTCTTGACGGACTCGGTGATGGGTGCGAGCCGCACGAGCAGCTTCGCAGCCTTCTTGGCAGCGCGTGCGTCGCGCTCCTCGTCGGTGAGCTTCTTGCCGCCGCCACTGTTGGCCTTGAGACCCATCGCGATGGTGACGCTGGCGAGTGCTGCCTTGAGTGCGTTACGGTCGATCTTGCTGCTGGACTTGGTGCTGTTCGTCGTTGTCATGGTGTCTGGACCCTTCGTTGTGGGGCACGTTGCCCCGTTGCCTGTCGAAGGCGCGTCATTGCGCCAGCGCTGCACCGCGGCGTCGAGCCGCGTCACGGTCCGCCCGTGCAGCCTCCTTTTCAGCTACCACTACCGACCACGGCGTCGCGCATACACATCGCAGAAACCGACGCCTTGATGCCCGTCCACTTGATGCGGCACGCGACTTCGTGCTTGGCACCCTTCAACGTCCGATGCGTGCTCTGGTACTTGCCATCCTTGTAGACCAACCAGTGCGTGAAAGGGCGGAACGCGCGGATCGTCGGGTGCCCCCACGAGCTGATCCACCGCTCTGCCTCGCCGCTCTTGCGGACGATCTCATAGCCTTCAACCACAACCACTTGCTTGCGTTCGACGTTGCGTACCATGGTGTTCTCCCATTCGTTGTGGCCCGGGGACTGCCCCCGGGCGCTGTCCGCCGCCCACCTTATATGGTGAGAAGCGGGCAGCGCCCGCCGACCCCGTGATGTGGGGGTCGGCAGCCGCCTCGCAATCGCTTGCCCCTGTAGTCACGCTCGTGGGCGGCGCTCCCGCGCGGCTCACTTGCGCTGCTCATCAGGTCTGGGCTGGTCCCGTACGCGGGCTGCACCCACGTTGCCCCGTTGGCCCCCTTCGGCTGTCTCCAGGGAGCGGAGCTTGCTGCGCGGCGGGTCGGACCCTGTTGCTCGCCGCCGCGCGTCCCGGATTATCGGCTCCGAGGTTGCCCGCCCGCGCGGCCTTGTTTCGTGTCGCGGGGCGTCTGGGTTTTCAAAGTCCGGTGGGGGTTTCGGGGGAGGGTGTTTCTTCCGCCTCCGCTTTCCCCGGGTCGCAACCGCGACCGCAAAATCAACATAACGCAGCTAGATTAGCGTTGCAAGGTTTTTTCTTCACCCCGTGTCTTTTTTCTGAACCCGCTTGGTTTCTCGGGCGAAAACCGCAGCCGGGGTCGAAATTCGACGAAAACCGCTTGAGGTGTCGACAAGAAAAAACGATGCCCCAGGAATCGTTTTCGGGAGGGGGTTGGGGCAATACACGCGGACGGGGTCAAAACGCGCCACAATCGATCCTGGCGCAACTGGCGGGGGGTGGCGGCGTTAACCCGGGTTAACGCGGGGGGCCAATCGCGCCGGTTCGGGGAATCCGCGCGATTGCCGGGAGCACACCTTATATGGAGGCGCGCCGTGGTCGGCCACCCTTGCGCCCCACCGCCCGCATCCGGCGGCGGGTAGCGACCCGCGCACCGACCGAGCCCCGCGCTTGCTCCAGCACAGCACCGAGCCCGAGCCGGTCCACGTAGCGAGCAAGCGTGGCGACGTGCACCTCTAGCAGCGCCGCCGCGCTCGTCAGGTTGCCGTGCGCGCTGCGAAGCGCCACCATGATGGTCCGCTCCAGCTCGTCCCGCTGCGCCCGCGTGCCCTTGAGCAGCGGACCCATCCAACACGCGGTCTTATGCTCAGCCATGCTTCAGCCGCTCCTTCCTCCTCGCCATCGCGCGCCACTGCGCTCGCGCCTTCGGGTTGCCGTCCCACGCGAGCCTGATGTGCGCCAACACGGGGCGCACGCCAACCTGACGCACGTACTTCCGCAGCGTCGTCAGCGGCATGTTCAGGTCACGCGCCGCGCGCAGCTCGTTGCCCTTGCGCGCGTGCAGCGCGTTGAGCAGCAGCGCGCGGATGCCCTCGCGGTCTCCGCTCAGCCGCATCAGCTCGACGAGCGTCATGGGGCGGGACGTGACGTGCAGGTTCGACGGCCACGCCTCCCGCCGCTTGTCCTGCACCAGCTTGCGCATGCCGAGCCGCGTGATGTAGTCGTCAAGCTGGCCGTAGTCGCGGTATCCGAGCAGCGCGGCGGCACGCATGATGCGCCACCCGGTGCGCTCCAACGCATCGATGATGAGCAGCGC
>Ga0265297_10005849_pt1 | contig 18342 bp, 26 predicted proteins | sample Munlanlwell13791_FD_192502 | JGI IMG/M metagenome (GOLD analysis project Ga0265297, IMG submission 192502) | Leachate microbial communities from a municipal landfill in Southern Ontario, Canada - Leachate well 137-91 | ecosystem: Engineered > Solid waste > Landfill > Unclassified | place...
ATGCAGTCGTCTCCCGTGAGGCAGAGCGTCGTGAAGATGCCTGTTGTCGCTGTAAGGTTTGTGCCGGTCGCGTTCGCCCAGAACAGACGATCAGCGTAAAGGTTTGTGCTGGTCGTATTTGTGCCGGTGGCGGAGGACCAAATGAGGGGGCCGTAATAGGTAGAGGTTCCCGCGCTCGCTTCCGCCCACGCCGGCATCCCGCTCGTCATCGTCAACACCTCTCCCTCCGTCCCCGTCGCAATCGTTGTGAGGCGGTTGGTATTTGTCGCCGCAATTAGATCGCCGCGGTTGAATGTTGAGAGACCTGTGCCACCTTGGGGAGCCGTGAGAACGGTTGGCGCGCCCATTATGGGATCCTTCGTTTTTGTCAGCGCTTTGCCGACTGATTGAACAGTCTTGATGGACAAGAAAACCATCCCGCAGAACACGCAGAACGCGAGCCCCATGAGGATAAAAATTTTCTTTTCGCTAAGCATATTCGTAATCAACGATTAGGTTCGATCCCGTGAGTGGTGCGGATACCATCGTGATCGTCGCTCCCGTAAGCGTGTAATCATCCGTCGCTTTCAATCGCTGTCCGTTCAGATAAAGCGCGAGCGTGCCAGTCGCGGGCGTATGCGCAAGCGTAAACGTGACGTTTGAGTCGTCGATGTCGCCAGATGGCACTTCCCCTACGACAACCGTGTTACCGCTTGCCGTTCCGGGGAGCTTACGCATCGTTGACTCGCTCATAGGTCGTCATCTTCCTCATCAATCTCATCCACCTGTTCGTCGGGTTTCTTTTCATCCGGCATGTCCTTTTTCATCACGATATAGGCGGTCTTTTCGTCCACCTTTTGCGCGAGCTCACCCACGGACGCCTTGATCTCGTCCACATCAGCGGTGAAGAACTTGCGGATCTTCTCAAGGGCATCATCAATCTTCGCCACCGTCTCCTCACCCGATGCCAAAACCGCTGAAATCTCATCTTTGAGAGCCGAGAGGGGAGCCATCTGCTCGCGCGTCATCGCCTTGTCCTTTGCGGCCGCGATTGCCATATCCAGTTTGGCGAGAATAGGGGAAAGGTCCACGGCCTTCTGCTCTGGGAAACCACCCAAAATAGCGTCCCTCGCGCTCAAAATGGCCTCTAGGACTGGTTTTAGGTCCGGGGATGGTGGGATGACCACTTTCTCGGGTTTCTCTGGTACAGGAACCCTCAAAATGGCCTCGTCGATCATCTTCTGGATCCGCTTGTAGTCCACGTCGGAACCCGCGCCACCCCCGCCGTGCATCGCGTTCACGCGGTCCTGAACGAGATAGGTGTCGTACTTGTCCCCGTATTGCGATGATTTGGTTGTGTAAGCCGCGTCCGTGTACACGGAAGTTGTGACGAGAATGTAGAAACCAAGCCCGGATGAATCCGCCGGGACCTGCCACGCCTTCGAGTAACGGTGATGATCGCCTGAATCCGTGAGATCAACCGTGTCAATCAGCTCATCCGTGCGAGCGTTACGAACAACCGCGCGAACGTAAAACGTCGTCGTGATTGTGTGGTCTTCGAGGCCCCGGGCAATCGTGAACCACTCGCGCGGATCAAGGCTCATCATACTTATTGCGTAAACGTTGTGACGGCGATCGTTCCCGTTGCTGTTGCCTTTGCCGTGATCGTGCCGATGTACAGATGTTCAGCGTCTAAAACGAGCGGGTAATACGGCGACAATGGTTCCGCCGTCGTGTAGGAAAACGCATCGCCCCCGTAATGGACGTAAGCGACGGTGGAGGTTGTCACGATACGCACCGACTCTCGAGACGTCGATGTCGGCACGATCGTAACCGTTCCGTTAGCGGAAGGTCCGACCTGATAAACAACGGTCGTCGCCGTCGTACCGCGAAAGTCGCTGCCTCCGAGTACGTTTGTCTGCAATCCCTTATAGACGTAGTGTCCGGCTAGCCCCGTCAAAAAGATGGCGAGGAGGATAATGATTTTCGTGTAGGCTTTCATAGATGAAATGAGGATTTAACGTATCCATCCCTCCGCCCCATGGCTGGAGGCGGAGAGGGAAGACGCTACGAGGTACAAGGTGAAGTTGATGTCACCATCGACCCAGTATTATCGAACGAAACGTACACATTCACGTTTGCGTTAGTTTTTGTGACCCAACATGTACGCGCCGCATCTGCGTGTGTAGATGTCGTCGCTGAACGAGTCGATGTCGATACCGTTCCGGCATTGACGCCCCAAACGAGCGTTGACGCGGCAAGGTAGTTCGTGCTCGTAACGTTCGTCGCGCTGATATACGTCAGCGTATTCGGCGCAATAGCCGTACCCGTTGCCGTAATCGTTCCAATGGCGAGCGTTTGACCTGTCGCGGTGATTGCTCCCGTGAAGAGAGCCGTACTCGTTACCGAGAGCGTCGAGAGCGTCGTAAGCGCCGCCGGCACGGCAACCGTCGACCCGAACGTCATGGCGCTCGTGGTCGAGTATGCCGTCCCAATGTCGCCGTAGTACTTCCCGGACGAGTCGATGATCGTCGTCCCGTTCACGGTCAGACCTTCATCGGCCGCGATGGGAATGTTGAACTGTGATCGTCCAATGATCTGCTCACCGTCGGAGGAAGGCGTTGGAACGCCCACCCCGTAGTTGTACTGGTTGAACGTCTCGACGTTGGCGATCGACACGACCTTTCCAGCCTCCAATGCGTTTTCGTTGGCTTTCGCCACCTTGAACCCTGTAATGAGGACGGAAAGGAGGAACATCGCCGCGACACCGCCGATCAGTGCCTTCTGGCGAAACGCCTGCACGCGCGTCGGCTTGCTACAGGGCTTCCGTTTCCCGCTTGTCCTTTTCTTCGTGTTCATAGGGTTTGTCGAATGAGGTGAATTATTCGACTTGCCTAGAAGTTCGTTGAGACGAGCTGGACGTCGAAGATCTCGCTTGTTCCCTGATTGAATGTCTTAATTCCAAACACGGATAGTGGCATGATGTTCATTCCGCGCTTTCCCGCCGAAACGGTAGACGCCATTGAACCCGGGCCAAGATCCGGCTGCTTCTGAACGACCATGTCGATTGCGCCCTTCACACCGGCGAGGTTGTGCTGGATGCGTGCAGACCAGAGATCAAGCGCTTCCGATGTCGCAACCGTCATGAATGACTGACCCTTGTGGTAGACCGTGATGTAGGTCGTACCGTCAACGGCGACCATCTCCTGAACCGTGCGAAGATCAGAACCCGTGAAGGCGGTAAAGCCCGTATCCGTCGCTTCTACCACCGACGTTCCCGGTGTATTGATGGCGGCCACAAGACTATCAAGCGTCTTTGCGGTAGTACTTGTGATATGAATGCTCCCTTCCGTCGTAGACAACGTGTCCTCGAAGGTAAAGACCACCCCATCAATCGTGATCGTTGCACCTGTCGTTGGATTATCCACAGGCGTCCACACAGCGGATGCCGTGAGGTTGTTCGTCATAAAGAGCTCAAGCCCTCCATAACGGCCAATGTTACCGAACTCGCCCGTCTTATCGCCCAACAGCGTTTCCTTGCCAGCGATGTACTGCCAAAGAACCTCGTACGCCTGCGGCGACAACGCCCAAAAGCGCTTTTTACGCTCAAGGTCAACGTTGTTGATGTCGAGCTTTTTGTTAATCGCGCCGATGACCTTCGAGATGTTTGACACCGTGAGCGTGAGGGCATTGCCTGCCGTTCCGCCGATGTCGCCGTCGTCGATCGTATCCGCGGCGTTATAGACCTCGTACAGGAACTCCGCGTCCTGGCTGACAGCGATGCGGATACCCGCTTCCTCGCCCCAGATACGCGCGGCGTCCCATTTGTTCTGCATCTTGTCCACGTCATCGACGTACATCAAGATGACCTTTTGTTTGTTGATCGTGAGCTGATCGCTCGTCGCGGTCAGATCCTGTGCGGTTGCGGCCGTCCCCTTCGTGTAGTCTTCCACGGCGAGGTTTGACCGGTACGGACGATCGACGATGCGACCGTATTCAAGCGTCGCTTCCTCCTTGAAAGAGGCGAGCGCCTGGCATACCCGTGACTTGTATGCCTTATTCCCCATGTTTTTCGCCCAAAATGTAGGCGACATGGGAGTCAGGGTGTTACTCATACCTAATTTGTGTCATTTGATTTCGAGTCCTCACCCCAAAAACGCCGTTATTTTTTATGTTGCTGGGCAACCTTCCAATCCTTGAACTTCTCGAATGTTTCGGGATCCATGTCCGCAACGTCCTTCTCCGTTACGTTCTCAAAATTGAGAACCTTGCGGGCGTCGGTTACGCCTTCACCTCCACCCGGTGCTTCCGCAGATTTGCGGCCAGGTTTCGGCTGTGGATTGTCATGGAGCCATTCGATGGCAAGGCGGCGCAGTGGTGTATTCAGGTTCCCTTCTGCGAAAGCGGACTCTCTAAGGGCTTTCTTTTGTGAAGCCAGGTATGACTCAAGGTCTTTGTCGCCATTCGACAATTCCTCGATGATGCCGGAGAACTCACTCTCAAAACCTTTCTCTTGTTCGATTTGTCGCTTTTCAGCGTCCAATTCGGCTTTGGCAGTTTTGAAGGCGTTAATCTCGTTCCGCAACTCTTGTGAGAGATCGGGCGAGTTCTTCGCTGTGAGTTTCGCTGTGGTCTCAAGCAGGTCAGACACAAACCCTTCTTCAAGGCCGTGCTTTTCCGCAAGAGATTTCGCATGCGTTTTGAAGTCCTCGGTTGTCTCTTCTGGCTTGTCGGGTTTCGCTGGAGTGTTTGCCTTGAGGCGGTCGGCCTCCGCACGCGCTTCGTCGCGCTCGCGTTCAGCCTCCTGTCTCTTATGGCGCTCCTCGTTGTGAACCCCGACGGGAACGTACTTTGGTTCGCGGTTTGGTTTCGGTGGCTTCGGCGCTTCCGGCTTCTCCGGGTCCACCTTGTCGGGATCGTCGGCTTTGCCCTCATCGGGCTTTGCCTCCTCCTTCTTGGCTTCATCCTTGCCCTCGTCCGGCTTTGCGCCAGCATCATCGGGCTTGGACTTCCCTGCAATCTCGTTGCCTTCGGCCTCCAACTCCTTGAGGATTTCCTGCGTTTCGGCAGAGGCTTCCTCTGGTGCCTGTATGTCATTGTCTGGCATAGAAGCGTTTTGTTACCCGCTGCTTGGCGGGCGCCGCGTTAGATAAATCAAGTGCGGCGATGCTTAGGAACGCGATAAAAGCCCGCGTTTGGCCCAACAAAAGACCTCCGATCGCTCGGAGGCTTTGTACTGGGCGTCTAAACAGCGAGATACGACAAACGCTGCTTAGATGCCTAGCTAAAAGCATCCAAACGATTGTCGTATCTTCTGTTGTGTGTGAAAGGAACGACTACCGGTTCATCCCAAAGAGCACGTTTCGCGCACCCGGAACGGTATCGCCATTCTCAAGCGTCACGTTATCGAGCGCGTCGTACGTGCCGATGAGACGCTCCATGTTGTCTCGAATCACGTACTTTTTACCGACCTGGAAAATGGAAAACTTACCCTTTTTTTCGACGAGTACTGGTTCAGCAGGTTTATCTGCCTCACCTTTTGACGTTTCACCTTCCGGCGGTTCTGCGCCTTTGGGCTTTTCGTCCTCGTCGCTAGTCTTTTGTCGCGGCATAGGGATCTTTGGTCTTTTTGAGAGACTTAGAGATGTTGAATAAGGCTCCATCGAGGAAAGCAAAGAAATTGCTCCCCACGTCAAGAGGTATTTTCAATCCGAATATCAACCCACCAATGAACCTGTCGATCTCACGCTCAAACGTCGAATGTTTGAGCATGTTTTTGACAATGTGATGGTTCAGTCCGTCCTCGGATCGCATTTTGGCCGTCACCTGTTTTCCTCGAAACGTGGCGAACATGGAGTCATCCTTCGGGTCGCACACAATGACAAGGTAATTGCGATGCGCATGAGCAAATGCCTGAACGTCGAGAATCTTGCGACGCTCGCGCCATGCCTTGAAACGGGTGAGGATGCTCATAGGTTCTCGTCGATCTTCTTGGCGATTGACTCAAGCTGGCCGTCCACGTCGAACGTCGAAAGGAAGTCGCGGTACATGGCCTTACGGTCGAGCATTGAGAGGCGCGCGTGATACTCCTGAATAGGATCACCATTAGCCAGCTGTCGATTCTCAATCAGGATACCCTCAATCGTTTTAATCTCCTCGTTCAGCCGCTTGACGATACCCTGGATGACGAACGAATCGAGGAGCGATCGCGTGGCCTCCACTTCCTCAATTTGCTTCTTCCAGGCGTCCATCGCCGAACACAAACCCTCGTCGCATTTCGTGCGATCTTCGGCGTTGATTCGGTTAAGAAGTTGTTTTGGATCGGCCATATCAAGCTGGTTGCATTATCTGCGGCTGTTCAATAGGGGAGGGGATTGCCTGACCACCCGGACCGCCCATCTCGCTTCCCGGCGCGGGTTGACCGGGAACCATAGGCGCACCCATTCCCGCCTGCGCGCGTGCCTGCATCGCCCGCCGGGTCATGTTTGTCATTACGATTTCATTGTGAGCGTCTGAATACGCCACAAGGCGGTTGAATAGTCCCAGGTCGCCATCTGTATTGTCCGCGGCAAAGTCGAGAATCTTCTGCTGGAACGCCGTTGTTGCGCCCCGGAACAGCTTGGGCGTCTTACCCTCCACAATATCCTCAATCGCCTCGCTCGCACGCGATAAGACCTCACGGTTCCCATTATTTTCGACATCCAAGGCCACGCGCACTTCCTCGTCTGTGTACTCGCTGTTGAGAAGGATCTGCTCGTTGGCCCATTGAGGATTGAGCCCGCGCATGAGTGTGGGATTGCCCATAATTGCCGTAACCCCTGCGGCTCGCTTCTGCTTCTTCATCTCGTTAATTTGGAGCTCGGCGGCGTTCGTCTCGACCAGAATCTCCATGTCCGGGTTGACCTCGCTACCCTTGAGTTCGTCCCACTCAACGCCCTTCTCGCCGATGAGCTTCACCGCCTCGGCCTTGTTGATGTGCTCTTTGCACGCATGGAGAAACCGGCGACCAATGGCCTCCTGGCACTCGGAGTACGAGTCATTGATGAGGGAAAGACGATCGGCAATCTGGGCGATATTGCCCTGATAGATGCCAACCTTTTGATCTGCGCTTTGCCCTTGCGCGCTTGCCGTGATGCCAGACTTCAAGCCATAGAAACTGTCGAGCCATTGCGCAAGGTCAATAGACCCACGCATTTCTGGCGTCTCGAACGAGTAGATACCACTGGCGATGCCACCCGCAACCTTGCTCGCACCGCATTTCACGGCCACAAGCCCGTCCTGGCGGTATTCGAGATCAGACGCATCAGGGAACACGTCAGGGTCATACGCACGCTGGCCCATGTTGCGGCGCATCCGGTTCGTAAGCTCCTGGCTTACGAGAATCCTAATGGCCTCATGGACCTGGCGCATGTCATCCGCGGGCGCCTTAGACCAGAAATTGAAGCTATCGCGGTTCGTTGCCCATGAGGTCCAGCACCACAAGTCGCTCTCAAAATCCTCTTTATTTGGCCTACAAAGCGCCGCAAGGCACGTTTCGTAGTTCCAAATGACGTGATACCGCTTGCCGTTAACAATCGTGCCAGACTCAACAAACCGCACCATGCCCTCGCCCTGATATTCTGTCGTGGTGGAGAGCCCAAGCGCAGACAGGCGATTTTGTTTGTCCTGTTGCCGTATATCGCTCTCCTTTTTGACGTTCTCGGCGAGGTTATTTACGAGCTCATGGACAGCTTTTCTGTCGTATCGCCCATTGTTCGCGCCATCAACAAGCTGACTTTTGCTCAAAAAGATGTTGTCCTCGCCCAAATATCGCGCTAGTTCCGTATACCCTTTTTTGCCTTCGATGTAAAAATCGTACGGGTCTGTATTGAACAGGCGGAAGCGGAAATGGGGATCAGACTCGCCGTATGCCTTGAAAATGGCGCGTCCGTACATGCTCCCAAGCTTCTTGCCGTCCTTCTCGAGCGCGGAGAACTTGGGATCACCGCTGCGCTTTATGCGCTCATAAAGAGCCTGCGTCTTCAACTCCATCCGCAATTCAGACTCTTTTGTTTTGGAAAATTTGACCGTGCTTGATTCGCTAACCTTCGAGGTCAGAGTATCAATAAATCCCGCCATAACAGGTGGCGAGATATTGACTGTGCCCTTGAGCGCCTTCTTCAATCGACCAAAGTACTGATCTTCCGTCTCGTTCCAATCCTTAATCCGACCCTGCTTATATGCAATGGCAGTATCAAACTCCTGTTTGCATTGGCGGACGATCTTATCCGTGTCCATAAGAGCATTATCGTTAAAGCACCCGCTTAGTGTCAAAAGTTACGCGCAATGGCCTTTTTATTGCGTATTAGCGTGAGTTTCGTTTTATCGTTCTCTTCGTCCGCGAGCATGTACCCGAACCATTGTGTTGTATTTGGGAATAATTCCATGATCAAACGATGGAAGCGGGGGACATGCTCAAGGATGAACTCATGCCGGAGAGCGCGGATATGCTCCTCTTTCGCGCTCAAGATGGAGCGCAACTGTTTGCGGTTAGCTTTCATATCGTGATTGCGGCTCGTAGGCCGGTTGTTTGTAGGTACGCGGTTGAGGTCCATCTTTCTTGTTGAACGTGAGCATGAGCGCATCCGCGCGGTTCGGCGATTTCCCGTGATTCAATCCCAGTTTTTTCATTGTCCGCTTGTCCATGAGCTGAATCTTGCTGATCTTGCCCGTTGTCCGACGGAATCGAAGCGCCAAAAGCTCATCTTTCCAATTCCCCAGCATGACGAGTGCCCCACCAGCCTTCAGCCATTCGCGCATGCGCCATGCGAGTTCGGCACGTTTATTGAAAAATCGCTCGGGTTCTTCCGCGTCATCACCTACATTCACGCCATTGACCCGGATCGGCGCTTTATCATCCGCAAGCGCGATCTCCTGCGGGACGTTCGCACCGATGCCAAAATTATCCACTGCGACATGATCCCCATTGATGCCATGCGCCTTGATCGTTGTGACCGCCATACCCGCAATCGACTTTGGCGTATTCGTTTTCTCATATGCCGTAATTTTGGCGATAAACGAATCGCGGGCAACCTGTGCCATCGCGTCTCCGCCGTCTCCAGCGGGGTCGATCCCAAGTTTGATTGATCCCTTGAGCGCTGCATCAGGTGCCTCACGCAAATCCGCATCAACAAGCAAGGGGACATAGCCTTGATCATCTACGCCCTCCTCGTGCGGGAACCCTCCGGCAACGCGGATCACATACTCATCGCTATCTCGCCCATGGCGCTTAACGATACGGTCGACGAACGCATGATCAACGATAGGGGACTCCTCGGCGTCAAAGCTCAACGTCTGCCATGCATCAGCGTCATTGTGGTGCGAGTCATAAAAATACCCGACAAGGCGCGTGCCGTTAGAAATCATGATGACAATGACATTCGGACCCGTGAGTGCGCCTTCTGCAGTCGAGAAAATGGCATCCTCGACACCGGACGCCTCATCAACAAGAGCCATGACGTGATCTCCGTGGACGCCAGCCAAAGCCTCGGAGTTCTCTTTGCTCGCCGTCCGGGCTCGCGCAAACCATGTCTCTGGGCTCTCCTTGATGCGCATGTACTCTGTTGACCAGTCATATTTCGCGGCAACTTCCACGGGCATTCGCTTGTGCCAAATAGCCAGTTCCTTCCATAAAATATCGTGCATCTGGTTGCTCGTTGGAGCTGTACACGGAATCTGCGCGTCCTTGAAGCAGAACAAGAACCACAAAATGAGCCATGCAATATCGCAAGACTTGCCCGTGCCATGGCCAGAAACGACACTGATGCGGCGCGGCGCCTTGCCCACGAGTGCCGCTTCAACGGCAAGCAAGAGCTTCCACTGTTGCCATGTCAGGTGTTCGCCCTTTACGAACGGCTCAAAGTATTCAACCTTGATCTCCTTTGTTCGTGCCTCGTCGATCAACTGCGCAACATGCCCGCGATATTCAAGTTTGACGGGTTGGGGAATAAGCCCCCACATTTTCTCAACAAAAAGAATTGGACTTTTTTGGAGTCGCCCGTAGAGTTCAATATCAGCTTGCTTTTGATTCGCCATTTTTCTTTTGGCTCTCAAACAATTCGGTCAATGAAATGCCGCCGCTGTGCTCAACCTCGGTCTTATCGCGCATGGTTGTGATGTTCTTGGCGGTGAAGATGTATGACGCTGGCGGATAAAGTCCAGCAAGGCCATTGTCAATCAAAAATTCCTCCTGCAAACGCTTTGCTTCGTTATGGGCATGGAGAAACTCGGGGTGTACCTTGACCCAATCGCAAACCGTGTCATACGCAACGCCGATGGATCGCGCAAACTTTGCGAACGTCGGGAGTTCATTCGGGATCGTCGTGTACTCCGTCTTTTCGTATTCATTTTTTCCAGTCGTGATGGACTTCACCACCCGTTCATTCTTCGGGCATGCAAAAAACTTCACGATCTGCTCGCAATATTCTGGCTTGTATTTGGTCGGCCTGCCGCCGGGATGTTTGGCCATATTTGCCTCTTTTATGGTGTTTTTGATGATTTTTGAGCCTCAAAATTGAGCTGTAAGCATTTCAAGGGTATCAGAGTACCTACGATTTTTTCCTTTCATGCTTACACGCCTTGATCTTCCCCTCCAATTCCTCCTCCGCTTTCTTCATGGCTTCAACGCCTTTCTTGGTGGGGGAGGATTCAAAAAAAGAAACAAACTGCTTTCCGCACTTCTTACAGTTACGGGAAATGTTGGCCATTCGTCCTTTCAATCTCTTGGGCATATCAAACTCGTTTGAATTGACATGGATACTGAATGAAAAATCGACCGGCAATTCTCCGACGTCTCATGGTAATTTGCCAATGATCCAAAAAATAATACTCCCAAATAAATCCCCGATAATTTTCTTTACTCAACATCTCTCCCTCCGGCTGGAAACTTTGAAATGAGCAACACCACATCCTGATAGTCGGAAAATATCTACCCCTCCATGCGTCGCGCTCAATCGAAAATCCCCACTGCCATTTATTCAAAATATGTTTGAGTTCTCCTATTTTCATACTCATTCTTTTTTTCTTAGCCAAACAGTCTCATCTCCTTCAAGGTCCGTCACGGCAAAGGGCTCCCAACCATCTTTGAGTAACTTTTCAAGTCTTTCCTCAAAATCGCTGTAATAAACATGCCTAACACACTGAAATTGCCAAGTTTTCATACTTCATCCCTCCATCCCCGCCGCCTCCTTGCGCAAAAGCGTCGCAAGCGTGGGGAATTGATAACGATTCAATCGAACAACACGCCCAAAGCTGTCAATGATCGCAAGCCAAGGACATTCCTCGTTCTTCGCCGCCTCCTCAAGCTCATCCGCGCGGCGCAACAGTTCCGCTTGATGCTCTACAACTGTCATGCCTCCATTATCCAAAAACTACCCGCTTAGTGTCAAAGCGCTTGCACAATCATTGACAAATTTGCGCATCTGGTGTTGAGGTTTACCCCTAATTCAATAAATTCCAAACACATGACCGAGCTTTTATTCGAGCGAAATCCAAAAGGGGGGAGGCCGATGGAGATAGGCCGCATGGTCTTTGACCGCGAACGAGAGGGGACGACGATACAGACGATTCAGGAATACTCCTGCATCCGATACCATTTGGGGTATTGCCGGTGCGGAGAGAGAATTGTGGTGGGTCCAGAGCAGGCAGGGGAGATGATGCGCGTGTTTGAACGGAAGGGAATCAGAGCAAAACGTCACGTCTCATTTCCTTGGGTGTGGATAAGTCCTAAATAATGGCTATGTTGAGCCACTTGACAGCATGGTCATGACAGCCAGTGAGATGGCAAAAAAACGCAACGCCATGAGAACCCCGGAGCAACGCATCGCGCAGGCGCGAAAGGCGGGGCTCGCAAGACAGGCCAAAGCGCGAGCCAAGAAGTTATCCCCTCCACCGGCTGGACAGTAGGGTGTATCATTCCCTCGTACCTCACATTCCAAAAAAGCTGGTTTCTTTCTTTAGGGCTTCGAGTCGTATAATAAACATTCGCTGAACTAAGCGGATAAACGACAAAACCAAGAGAGAAACCAGTCGAACCCGACTGGTTTTTTTGTCGGGTCGCCCTCAAAAGAAAGCCGACCGTGAGCGAGTCAATGCGGATACGTCTGCAAAAGCCCGTAAGCGGTCGGGAGGGCGACTCGATACGAAATCTGGCACCCGCCCCTTCACAATCAAACATCATTCAAATCCATCAGCGAAACGCGGGGATCCCGCGTTCAAAAACCTAAACAAAAAAATCAAATCCTACCTATGACGTTCAAACAATACCCCGTGGGCCTCTACCGCCCCCGGATGCGCATCATCAAAGGCGCAAACCCGATATTCCTCTGGCTGGCCTTCTGCCTCCTGGGTCTCTCGTACCATGCCGTCATCAACACATGGCCTGAACCGGCATTCGCAGCAGAACCTCCGATCAAGTGGACATTCGAGGGACCGGCGGACGTATGGATCGACAGTACAAGCGAACTTCCAGACGGCAAAGGAAGCAATGACTGGAAGACGTTTACGGCGATCCGCACGCGGTACTCACGCGCCGATTCATGCCATAACCCGCGCGGGAAGGAGTGCCTGACCGCCGCCGGCCGCGACACGCGGGAAGGCGTGACCGTCGCCTGTCCTTACACGTTAAAGCTCGGAACGAAAGTGATACTTTCAGACGCTCCCGGCCACGTCTATACCTGTGAAGATCGCTACGCCCGCCGTCTCGACGGACAGCGTGGACTCCCCACGATCGACGTTTTCGCGGAAGCGGAGAATCTCGGGAAGATTCCAGCGCGTGAAATTGTGACGGTTACGGTAGTTGAGTAGCGCGGCGGCGATCTACGGATCGCCTCTCGCCGTGAGGTGGTGAACTTAGAGCCGTGCAACTCGGCAGGGGGTGCCATACCCCTCTTAGTGTAACCAGTAGCACAAGTGATTGCGTCCTAGGCGCGAGACATCACCTCATCACGGCGGGAAAATTCCTAGCCTAACGGTACGACATTACCGCAATGGCCGAAAGTACCGCAGGTACGAGGCTAACGGATGCGTTAGCTCTCGCCTCTCCCGTTCGATGTAGAAAAGACGGACGACCTTGAGAACCCGTCCGAGTTGGTCAAGGCTCGTCGAGCGGGAAAGGCGGGAAGCCCGTACGGCTCGGATGGCGAGACTGTAACTCTCGCCGTCCGTACTCACCGCACCACCGGGAGAAATCCCGTCATGGAGTTCCACCGTCGCAACGACTGGCGTCCTTCACAAGCATGGGGACGCCCGTCGCTGGGAACGATGATGAAAAGGTGGCCAGAGAGCCAAAGATTATGAGGGTAGACTGCCAACTACTCTCATACGAGACGCGTCTGCGGGATCGAACACCCGTGCTAATCATCATCGTTTCCAGCGGCGCGAGAACAGCGCGTGCGTCTGACAGGACCGCTGAAATCGCCTAAGTGGCAAGCGGTCCTCTCTGTTCCGAAGGGGCGGCTGTGATGCTTCCGCCCCTTCGAATATGCGAGGTCAACGGGTTTCGCTGATGGATTAACCAGCCCTTCGGGGCGAGAAACGAATATGAAAATACGAGAGATGATGCACGGCGTCATCCGCGAAACGAACAACCTTTGCGCGCTCGCGGGACTCCCGCCGATTACAAAACAGGATACGTGTCCGCACCTCCATCCCCGCTACTGGTGGGATGGGACTGTGGACGGCGTGCCGACCTATCAATGCGTTTGCGACCGCTGTGGGTACGTATGGATCGCGACCAAAGAACCCGTATGACCACAAAACAAACGGGAGCAATCCATCGCCGCGTCGCATGGATGCTTGGACGGTTCACGGAGGACGAGATGGCCAAGTGCCGAAACGTCACGGAAACAAGTCTGTCAATACGTGACGGTTCCGCGCTCCTCTCAAATCTCATCAATATCGAGACATGGCGCCCGCTGGATTCGGAGGAGTTTCTAGCGCAGTGGGTCAAGAACGCGAAGCAGATCATCGAACGAATCGCATAATTCAATACTCACGCCTTCGGGCAATCAATCAGTTATGTCAGAACAATACAGCTCGCCGGAAGTGACGGAATATCTGAACCGCAAAAAGCGAGAAGTGAACAACATCCCGGAACTCGCCATCTCCCGCATTCGCCTCCATGGCAACACGGGTGAGTGGTCGGAGTCCATCGCAGATCCCGAGAATGAAGGCAAGTACAAAGACATTCCCATGGCGAATCCCGACGGATCGCCCGTTACGGATTTCTTTGGCGGCGTCATTCTCCGCATTGCTTTTTTCGCCGAGTACAAAGGCAACTGGCAACCGGATGGAAAAGGCGGGAAGAAAAATCTCTCACCCATCCGCCGGAAGACGCGCGAGTTTGAGAACTTCCGCGACGAACAGATTGAGCTCCTTGATTTTTCGGATGGCAAAACGAAGACACTCAAAGTCTTCACGGATTATCCGTCGTTCAAGGACTATTCGACTCCAAAAGACGCGGAAGGCAACGAGGGAGTGTCGATGTACGCTTTGAAGGCCGCCGTCTACATCTTCCACCTCTCACTCGGGAAGCTCTACAAGCTCACCGTCTCCGGTTCTTCGATCTCGGAAGTCTTTGAATATCGGAATCGAAAGAAGTCGAAGACGGCAGTCACGACGCCCTACGCGCTCACATTCCCGGACGCCGTTGATCTCTCACAGGTAAAAACGGTGTTTACGAAGAACTCCCACGTGAACCCAGCGGGCGGCACGTCTTACTTCGTCTCCTTCCGCGCCGCGGCGCTTTGCTCGGACGAGGAAATGAAGGCCGTGATCGAGCAGGACACGAAGATTCAGACGTGGAGCGACGCATGGAAAGCTGTCCAAAAAAAGGCGGATAAGCCAATTGAAGAACGGCTGAATGAGCATGGGATGCTCGCGTCGGAAGTGACGCCGGAAGACAGCGGATATGTCCCGCCGCAGACAAGCGAGCAGGAAATCGACGTCGATAGCATTCCGTTCTAACCCGCCTATGCCCTCATTCCAAGCACGCGCAGATGGGGCCAGTGTCCGCCTCCTGCCTCTCACCCGAGAGAGGCAGGTCGCGGGCCTTGAGCGGTTGAAGGCGAAGAAGGCGGAACGGATGCGCGCGCTACAGCTCCGGGCACGCAAATTCGGCCACGCGCAGGCCCTACGGTGGATCCTGTCGCTTGTGCACGCCGATAATGCGCTCTCCATCGGTAAGGTCGAGGAGGAGATCCGGGAGACGTGTATTGAACTCGCATCCATCGACGGCCAAATCCTCCGGTTAAAGCGAGAAATCAAAGAATTATCGCTATGAACCAAAATCGTATCCAATTCCCCGCAACGATCCACAAGGTCACCACGCTCGCAGACGGGAGTATCCGAGTTGTCGCCGATACTCGCGAACTGGGAGCGGAAGAACTGGGTCAACTCTTCGCCTATTTGAAGGCCGAGGGATGGCTTCTGTTTGCCCCACAGGCGTTCAAGGCAGACGAACTCAACTTGCCGGAGATAACGGCTGACACGGCCAAAAAAACGCCCTCACAGCGACTTAGGGCATCACTGTTCGTCCTCTGGTCGCAAGGAGGGAAAAAAGAGAGCTTTGAATCTTTCTATTTGACCGCGATGGAACGGTTTATCGAGGCGGTGAAGGAGAAACTCACATGATCAAGTATGTCTAAAGCCGGATGGATAAAACTCTACCGAAGCATTGAAGACTGGGAGTTTTATTGTGACGGTCCTTTCGACAAAACGCATGCCTGGATTGACATGCTCATCATGGCAAATCGGGAACCCAAAACGATCTCCGTGAGGGGGAATCTGGTGAGGGTGGAGAGGGGAGAGATAGGACTTTCGGAGACGACAATGGCGGAAAAATGGGGCTGGAGCAGAGAAAGGGTCAGACGATTTTTGAGACTGCTCGAAACGAGAAAGCAGATTCGACAACAAAAAAACAATATACTCAGCAAAATAATTATTCTCAACTACGAAAATTACCAGCAAATTGAACAAAAATTTGACTTTGATTTGAGAACGGCAAAAACGAGACAACAGACGAGACAACAGAAAATAGCTTTATCTAGAGAAGAAATAGACTTGTCGAAAGACGACTATCAAAAAAACGAGACAACAGACGAGACAACAGAAAAACAACAGACGAGACAACAGAAAAAAGTTGCTATAAGGAACGCGCGTCTGAAAGAAGGTAAAGAAGGTAAAGAAGTAAAGAAAGAAGAAGTAACTCCTACGGCTGTCGCCGCGACGGGGATCCAATCATCGGATTCCAGGAAGACCGGAGAGTCCGATCCTTCCCCGGCTCCGAAGCCGAAACGGGAACCACGTCCCCCCACGCCCCTCCAAGAAGTCGTCCAGTACTTCTTCGACGTCAAAAAATGGCCTGTGGAGGGCCCAGAGTTCCGTCGCTACCTCCGGGCCGGAAAAGACCTCTTGGCCGTCTGTAAGGGCGACGTAGCCCTCGCCAAGGCCAAGATTGACCAGATCAGAGAATGGGCGGGGCATAAGGAACTCTCATGGTCGCTCGATACCGTCATCAAACGCTGGCACGAATTGGACGCTACGACCGCGAGTGATCCCACACCGCGAATGAAAGCGACCATCGAGGGCGAGTCGGCATACCAGAACAAACGTGGCGACTGGATGATCGTACCGAGAAACGGCGGACCGCATGTGAAATGGGAAGGCTCACTCAACGCAATCCAATATGCCCCACGATGAGCTTTCGCCTCGCGCATCGCGGATCATCCGGGAGCGCAAGTATGAGTCGCCAATCGAGGAAAAAATCGGGGAGGGCTTGAAACGCTACAGCATTCCATTCCGCGTGCAGGAACCTATCGGACCGTACTTTGCGGATATCTTCATCCCGGATGGAAATATCGTCATCGAGTGCGACGGTAAACAGCATAATTTTACACAAGAATACGACCGAGCGCGGGATGAGTACATGACCTTACGCGGATACCGCGTCATCCGAATACGCGGAAGCGAGATCATGCGAGATGAGCTTGAGACAGTAAGTGAGCTCGTAAAAATAATTGAAACTCGTCGAAGATCGAGTCCGGAAACAGTCGAACTCGCAAATAAAATGAACGTTTCAGTGAAACGCCGTCCCATGGATCCTCCACCTCTTCCGGATACGCCAGAGAATTGGGAACGGGAGATCGGGCTACGAATGGGCGTGCCCGAGTACTTCGCCTGCGAATATGCCGATTAACAAATCTAGCAACGTCATCGTCCAGCGTGCGCTTGCGACCGGCGTGACAATTACAGAATTAACAAAACCCGAACCTTGCAAAGTATGACCCAAATCATCCCACCCGCCATCCAGCCGCTTCGTTCCAACGAGCGCATTGAAATCTCAATCGACCTCTCAGCACTTCGCCGGTACGCCGCGAGGATGTGGGATGTCTACCTGCACACGCTGGGGATTCTCACGATCATCGCGCTAGTTATCGGATTTATCTCACTCATCATTCGTACGATCTAACAAATCCAATTTATGAACCAATTGATCGAGTACGCACGCCATCTAAACGCGAACGAGTACGTCGTCGCGTGGGTTCTGCGTGTTGTGGGAAAGCATCTCAAAAAGAATGAAGTCATCACGGAAGAAATCGAACACGTCATTGACTTTCTTGTCTCCGATGCCGCGCCGAAACGTATCTCGCGCATGTCATACGCGGAAGCAAAAAAGTCAGCGGATCGCTGGACAAAATCCCAGCAGAAAAAAGGGTCAAGCATTGATGAGACAAAAGCCGATACCGAGGTCGTTTTGGATTTCAAAGACGGTTTCAAGTGGGTGAAGCTCATCGGTAAAGCGGCATACGAGCGCGAGGGGTATTTCATGCGCCACTGCGTCGCGGGTTATTTCGGCCGCAACGTGGAGATCTTTTCTCTCCGGGACAAACTCAACATGCCCCATTGCACAGTTGAAAAGGATCAGCAGATTAAAGGGAAAGGCAACGGCGACATCTCACCAAAATATATCGACTACGTTGTTCGATTTCTTGAACATACGGGGATGAATGTACGGGATTCCGAAATGGCTCATTTGGGTTATGAGACGATCAAATTCGGCGCGTATACAAAAACGAAACTTTACCGAGATCGGTATGCGCCAAAGGGAACGAAGATCGAATATCGGGATGACGTAATCATTTGCAAAGACGCAAAAAATCTTAAAGAGACAACCGACGGGATGGTTGTTTTATTTGATGGTGATCTGAAAATCACTGACGAATTGGAATGCACGAAACTTCTTGAAGTCAGCGGTTACGTGGACGTCCAGGAGGGCGCCAAGGTCTCGTTCCCGGCGCTCAAACAAGTCAGCGGTTACGTGTACGT
>Ga0265297_10005850_pt1 | contig 18342 bp, 20 predicted proteins | sample Munlanlwell13791_FD_192502 | JGI IMG/M metagenome (GOLD analysis project Ga0265297, IMG submission 192502) | Leachate microbial communities from a municipal landfill in Southern Ontario, Canada - Leachate well 137-91 | ecosystem: Engineered > Solid waste > Landfill > Unclassified | place...
GTCCGTCTTCTGGCTGTAGTTGGCCTGTAATAAGCTGAAAAATGGTGGATTTCCCTGCTCCATTTTGGCCCATAAAAGTTATTTTAGACCCGCGTTTAATCGAAAAAGACACCTCGTTGAGGATTTTTTTATCAGGTCCGTATTCAAACGACACATTATCAAAGCTTATAATAGTTTCTCCTGCCATTTTCTTCTTTTATATATCGAGCAACAAACAAAAAAGCCGTCTTTGGCTTTAATTTACTATATTTAGTATATTGCTTGGTATGTTCGTTATTTTTTACTATACACCAAAAACCCAATTTCGTAAAGCATGATCAGATAATAATACAATCGTTTAAAAGTAAGATAATTGTTCTTAATAAGAAAATTATTCTGGAATAATATTTTATTATGTTTCTAAAATTTCTGTTCTACTAAATTGAGGCATCTTATTCGGTTAATTATATAACTATTTTATAATAATATTTTTATTAGGAAATACGGCGTAAACGTTTTTCCATACGTAAAATAATCTATTATTTTCTTTCGTGAATAAACTAAGATTTTCTATAAAAATATCCTCTAAGTAATCGCCACCCTCTAATTGAATTAATAAAACGGTATTTTTATCAGATTTTTTTGCTTTACTCTCTAAAATACTCTCAAGAAGAGTTACCACAATTTTACTATCAATTGATCTTATTGAAGAATATATCTGAAATCTTGAAGTTGCTTTTCTCCTTTTTTGTATCTCGTCCCTGTCGCCTATAGTTATTTGATATTTCTCTCCATTATAATCGATATCTGTCGGTTCTTCCTTCATAGGATTAATTAGGGATTGACTATATGATTCTCCGCGATTTTTAAGAAAATTAATTAAAATATCGATTTCTATACTTTCTTTAGTTTTCTTTTCTAAAAAATACATACTAATTAAGAACCGAATTATTTTAACATTATGTTCTCAACATTATCCAATAAAGTTTTTGCGTAATTTGTTTTTTCTTCGATATATTCTTTATCCTCTTTAGGGTCAAAATAATAATCAAGTAAAGATATAATTATTTTATATCTAGCAGTAAGCGCTTTTTTACATTCCTTATAAAAATAATTATCTTCGTCTCCAAGTTTTTGCTTAGATTTGCGTAACTTTATAGGAATATTAAACATTTGTTTTAAAATCCTATTAATCTGCGCCCTAGGAGAATATAAAAAATTATAAACAAAAAACCATGTGGCCCCGATACATAATATAATAAAAAATAAATCCATAAATTTATTAAGCAATTACTTATGAGTCTCAGTCACCTGAATTAGCATGTGATGGCTTGGATTATTGGATGAAGTTGGGACTTATTTTCAAAATAGTTTATAGAATCTTGATATCAAATAAATCCAAGCAATGAAAAGTACCAGATAAGTTGCATGAGCTATCCAATACTTTTTTTGATCCACGTATTTATGGTTTTCGTCTATATGGAAAATCCAGTCATAAAAATTCACTGAAACGTGTACTAATATCCCAAAAGCAAAAGTGAAAAATCCATAATAAATGTAATATTGATTGTAAATCAAAGAGAATACAGAAAAAATTCCGCCAGCGATTGCTACATTAAATGCCCAGGTAAGTTGATTTAAATTTATAAAATTGAAATTTTCCATTTTTTGCTGACTACCTCAGTTGCGAACACAATTCCTAAGGGGAGATTAGAACTCTTTAAAGTTTTTCAACCGGGGCGTCCTAGGCTCCTCGATAATCTTCACCAATTAGTTGCCCCGACTCAGTTGCGACTTAGATAACCATTCCTTTAAATTTATTTGTAGCTTTTTAATATCTTCGCTATTCACCAATTTTTGCCCTATACTTAACAATTCATAATAAACGCTATTCATGTCTGAAAGCCGAACAGTATCCTTGGACAGGTCCAATAAATTATATTTTTCTTCTATATTTTTGTTTTTACTATATCTTTTTGTATCGTAATGCGCACCACCGAGCTTATTGCAAACATATTTGATAATTTCTTCTCCATTAATCTTAACTCCATTAATTGTTATGCCCGATTTTTTGAGGAAGACTGGAAGTCCTGTAATATCCTCTTCTCTTCCTTGTCTAAACAATTCTCCAATCTCCTCTTCTGTTAATGCTCTATTGCACACACTCGGTTTAGAAATCTCCATGCCTCTGTGTTTTCCTCCAGCAGTTTGGCTATATACTAGTCCAGGCAACGGATCGTGCTCCTTTGTTACAAAAACCTTTATTTGTCCGAACCCTATTATTTTAGAAGCTTTATATAAATCACCTTCAATTAATAACCTTCTTAAAACACTACTAGAACGCCTTAAATTTTGTTCACCAATATCTTCCGAATTCCATTCTTTTGCTATAAATTCTAAATCTTCAGACACAATTTTTATCAGCTCCATGTCCATAATTTTGTCTAAAAACATACCTCGGTCTCTCGACTTAGTATGTGATTGCTGCGAGACTAGGATTCGAACCTAGATAAACGGGACCAAAACCCGTTGTCCTACCATTAGACGATCTCGCAATAATTTAGAGGAATACCTCTAAATATTTGAATATTTTTTAATAGCTACAAAGCTTGAAATCACGCCAACGCCAACTCCAAATCCAAGCTGTATAAGGCTGAAAAACCAAAGGTTATTTAAGAAATAAGACAATGTATTAAAGCCCGGTAAAATAACCGCCACTTTGCCCTGCATCGCATAAGATGCAATTCCCATCAACAAAGAGCATACTACAAAGGCTACAACTCCATAAATTATCCCTTGGATAACAAATGGCCCCTGCACAAACCAGTTCCCTGCTCCCACTATCTTCATTGTGTTTATTTCGGCTTTTGAATTTTCAACAGCCAACTTTATGGTGTTAAAAACCACCAAAATTGCCACAACTATAAGAATTATGGCAACAATTACCCCAACCTTGTTTACATTTGAGATAATAGAGTTGACTTTTTCAATTGTATCCTTTTTTTCAGAATAATCAACCTTATATATCAGTTTTGCGTAGTCTGCCGTTTCCAACGTGTTGTAAACCTCTTCATATTGGCCGGCCTCGCCATTGGTGATTATATTCAAAGATGGCAAAAAGGGATTCTCTCCCACCTGCTCAAGGGCTCTGGTCAGAGTTGGATTTTCGCCGTGCTTTTTGTTAAATTCGGCCAAGGCCTGGCTGCTGGACACATATTCAACTGCTTTTATATCCGGCGAACTTGCCAAAATAGCCTCCTTAACTGCTAAAATATCTTCTTCTGAAGTGTTTGAGTTAAAATATGCTGCAATGTCTATTTTGTCTTGGATTTGAGAAACCAGATAAGACATCATGCCCTGAAAAAAGAAAATTCCAGACACCAAGGCCATTGCCACCAACAGCACAAACACTGTGGCCAGGGTTATGCCCATATTTCTTTTAAAATCCTGTAAAGCAAATACTAAAACTCTTTTAAAATTAGTTAACTTCATTTTTATAAAATTAAATAATGAATCTGCCGGCTTGCTCATCCCTGACTATTCTGCCTTGTTCCAAGGTAATCACTCTTTTAGCAAGCTTGTTTATCACCTCCCTATCGTGGGTGGCAAGAATGATTGTTTTACCAGTTTGGTTTATTTTTTGCAGCAAAGAAATAACTTCGTATGTATTATACGGGTCCAAGTTTCCTGTTGGCTCGTCAGCAATAATTATGTCGGGATGATTTACCAATGCCCTGGCAATAGCAAGCCTTTGCTGCTCGCCGCCAGAAAGCTCTGATGGAAAATTATCGTCTTTGCCTGTAAGGCCAATAATATCCAAAACTTTTGGCACTTCAACATCTATTTCCTTGTCGGGTTTGCCTTCAACTGCCATAATATAGGAAACATTTTCATAAACCGTCTTTGTGGGCAAAAGCTTATAATCTTGATATATAACCCCTATTTTGCGCCTTAAATCCTGAATTTTTGAAGAGTTGATGCTGTTAAGGTTTGTTTCTTCAAAAAACACTTCTCCTTCTGATGGCTCTTCAAGGCCCAAAATAAGCCTGGTTAAAGTTGTTTTGCCAGATCCGGATTTGCCCACAATAGAAACAAACTCTCCCTTTTCCACTTCAAACGAAATATCCCTCAACACAATAGTGTCAGGGTGATAAATTTTTGTGACATTGTTAAATTTAATCATCGCCATTGTATTTAAGTTCTGCCTCAATAAAGTTTTCCAATTCTCCGTCAAGCACGCTTTCTGCATCCGAAGTTTCGTATTGAGTTCTCAAATCTTTTACCATTTTATAGGGATGCAACACATAATTTCTGATTTGCGTGCCCCAGCTGGCCGAAATATTACCGCCTTTTATGTCTTTTAATTCTGCGGCGTGCTGCTCTTCTTTCATTTGGTACAATTTTGCCATCAAAACTTTCATTGCATTGTCCTTGTTTTTTGGCTGGCTTCTCTCTGATTGCGAAGCCACCACAATATTTGTAGGAATATGTGTAATACGCACCGCAGACTCTGTTTTGTTTACATATTGCCCGCCGGGACCGGATGCTTTAAAGGTGTCTATCCTCAAATCATCTGGCTTTATTTCAACCTCAAAATTTTTATCTTCTATTTCTGGTAACACATTAACCATTGCAAAAGAAGTTTGCCTTAGCTTTTGCGCATTAAATGGAGACTGCCTTACCAGCCTGTGCGTTCCTGTTTCTTTTTTCAAATATCCATAAGCAAGGTTGCCCCTTACTTCCATTGTCACAGATTTAGTGCCAATTCTGCCCTCGGGCCCGCCTGATTCCCCAAAGCTTTGCTGTAAAATTTCTGTTTTCCAGCCTCTTTTATCGCAATATCTTTGATACATCCTCAAAAGCATCGTTGCCCAGTCCTGCGCTTCTTGCCCTCCTACTCCAGAATATATTTCAAGTATAGCATTGCTTCTGTCATATTTTCCCGAAAGATATGTTTTCAATTCCTGCTTTTCAATATCTTTTTCTGTTTTATCCAAATTTTCTGCAATTTGCAACTCTATTTCTATTTTTTCAAGGTCATCAATTTCTTCTTTTATAGCGGCAATTTCCTGCTGAACCTTGGCCGCATCTTCTGGATTCTGCCAAAAATCCGGCCTAAGAGTTTGAGCCTCCAATTCTTTTAACTTCTGTTTTTGAGAGCCAATGTCAAAGACGCTCCATCAGACGATGGAGCCTGTTTTGCAATTCTTCCGTTTTGGAAATTTTCTCTGACATTTATTTCAGTTTATCACACTTAAAAACAATAAAAAAGAGCCGCCTCGCAGATTAGAACTGCGGACCCACGCTTGTCCCATTAGAGCCGATAGCAGGATTTGAACCTGCGACCCACGCTTTACGAAAGCGTTGCTCTACCACTGAGCTATATCGGCTCTAATGGGACAAATGAGGGCGTTGCTCTCGGTCATGGTTTTTGCTTCGCAAAAAGCCAAAGACCTAAACCAACTGAGCTAAGGCGGCATAAACTTTGAGCGGGTAGCGGGAATCGGACCCGCGTCATATCCTTGGGAAGGATATGTTCTACCACTGAACCATACCCGCGCTTAAAACAATCCTTTTATCCAATTTGCAAAACTTGCCAGCCAGCCCAAGTTTTCAAATTTACTAGATGATATTTTATTTTTATTATCGCCGTTTTCAGGAAATACGAACGAGACTACTGTTTCTCCTTCTTTTTGCATATCCTGTTCTTCTCTGGCGACTTTTTCAATATAATCTGGATTGTCGGAATTGGCAATCTTTTCTTCTAATTTTCTGTTTTGCTCTCTTAATTGCTCCAGTTGATTTTCATATTTTGCAACTTCTTGTTTTAAATTTTTACCCTGTAGATAAATTTTTATATCTGAAATTATTAAAATACCAGCAAATGCAAATATCAAGAAGGCGCCGACTCTTATAAAAAAGTTTTTTAATGCAAATTCACTCTTTTGTTTTTTCTTAAAATCCATTATTATAAATATATACTACTATACAAACTTATGAAATCAAAAAAACAACAAAGAAAGATATTCAAACTGACTTGGTCAATAATAGTGGGATTAATAATCCTCAGCATGATATTATTATTATTTGCCCCACTATTTAGATAGTACCACAAAAAAAGCTCCCTAAAAAGGGGCTTTTTTTATGTTTTAACCTACGCCAATAGCATTAATAGCGGACTCATAAATAGATAAAATATTTTTAGCTTGTTCTTGAGAAAGCTTGAAATCCGGATTATAGACTATTGAATTTCTTGTTTGGTGGGCGGCTTGAATCTGGCTTATCATTAAAGTTGTCATCAATCTGTTTGCAGACTTTACTGCCTCTTCAAAATCTTCTTGATCATATCCCCTTTCATCTAAAACTTCCATAAGCAGGTCTTCTGCTTCGATAATTGCAAGCTTAAATTCTGTCTCGGATCCCGATTCAAGTTTTTTTCTTATTTTATCAAGTCTTTTTGATATTTGTTTTGCCTCATAAGACTGCCACGCAAAAAACTCTGTAGTATCCTCCAAAAATTTATATTGCAGCCAACTGCTGTTTATCATAAAATAAAACACTCCAACAAGGAAAAATAAAGTAAATCCAAAGCAAACCAATTTAACAGGTAAAAGTTGCTCTTGTATAACAGGAGATGAAATAAAATAAATGAATTCTTTAATTCCAAAAAGATTGTATAAATCTTCCCAGGTCATTTATTTATTTTAGCATACTTTCCATTTCTTGTGCTACTGCCAAAATATTATTTTCTTCAAATTGCTTTCCAATTATCTGCAAACCAACTGGCAACTCCCCTATTTTGCCCGCTGGAATAGAAATTCCAGGCAAACCGGCCAAGTTTACAGACACGGTGTAAATATCCATTAAATACATAGAAAGAGGGTCTTCTGTCTTTTCGCCAATTTTAATTGCAGGCACTGGCGAAGTAGGCGCAAAAATTATATCCACTTTTTCAAAGGCTTTTGCGAAATCTTGTTTTATGAGCGCTCTGACTTCCTGAGCCTTTTTATAATAAGCGTCGTAATATCCAGACGACAAAGTATAAGTTCCCAGCATTATTCTGCGTTTTACCTCAGATCCAAAACCTTTGCCTTTTGTTTTTCTATAAACATCAAGCAAGTTGTCTGCTTTTTCTGATAAGCCATATCTTATGCCGTCAAACCTTGCCAAATTCGCCGAAGCCTCGGCCGGAGCTATAATATAATAACAGGCCAAAGCAAATTCTCCAGATGGCAGACTGACTTCTACAATTTCAGCACCCTGGGCTTTTGCTTTTTCAATGGCACCTTTGATTATTTTTTCAACCTCTGGATCAATACCTTTTACAAAATATTCTTTTGGTACGCCAATCTTAAGCCCTTTAAGACTTAATTTACTGTCTTGAAATTTATAGTTTTGGGAAGTGGCGTCCATTTTATCTTTGCCACAAATCGCTTCAAAGACAATTTTTGCATCCTCAACTGTTTTAGTGATTGGCCCTATTTGGTCTAAAGAAGAGCCAAAGGCAATAAGCCCATACCTTGAAACAGCCCCATAGGTCGGTTTTAAACCTGCCAATCCGCAAAACGACGATGGTAATCTTATAGACCCCCCCGTATCAGAACCAAGAGAATAACAAGCCATATTTGCAGCTACAGCGGCGGCCGATCCCGATGAGCTTCCTCCGGCCACTCTGGTTTTATCATGCGGATTTTTTGTCGGGCCAAAGGCCGAATTTTCACCGGAACCGCCCATAGCGAATTCATCTAAATTGGTTTTGCCCAAAATAACAGCGCCCTCAGCCCTTAACCTTTCAATAACCGTTGCATTATATGGAGCAACATAATTTTCTAAAATCTTGCTTGCAGAGGTGCACTTTTGACCCTCTACCATTATGGCGTCTTTTATAGCACAAGGGATTCCGCAAAGCATTCCAAATTCTCCTGTTTTAATTTTTTGGTCTGCTATTTCTGCCTCCTGTAATGCGGATTCTTCGGCTACCGACAAATAGGCATTAATTTCTTCGTTTTCTGTTTTAATTTTTTCTAAATAAGCCTTCGTTAAATCAACAGAAGTAAAATCTTTATTTTTAAGCCCGTCATGAGCTTGTTTTATTGTTAAATTAGTTAAGTCCATCAAAAACGCTTTTAACTTTTATATATTCTTCTTTTTTGATATTCTTGTTAAACTCGGCGTCATCTTTTCTTAAGTTATCCAAACCCAAAAATTTTATTTCGGCCTCAACTTTTGGGGCCTTTTTAAGCAAGTCAAAATAATCCAAAACAGCTGACATGTCTTTTTGTAGCTTTTCAGTTTCTTTTTCTGTTAATTCAAGTCTTGCCAATTTGGCAATATGCTCAACCTCTTGTTTTGAAATCATAGTTTAGCGCTCGGGGTGCTTGCGTTAAATGAGCACGGCGTCGTTTGAATTTTTGCATTGAAATTTAGAAAAATTCAAACGCGCCTATCTCTCGGCGCGACAACTGCGCGCCTCCGAGGTGCACATTTGACGCAACACCCCTCGCTATTAAATTTTAAAGATATGTTGCCGAGCGGTATATATTATACTGGAAAATCAGAATCTTCGTCTTTTGCCAGCAAATCCGCAACATCATTTATATTTTCTAAAGCCATTCCGGCTCCCCTTACAACAGAGGTTAATGGGTCGTCAATAATCCTGCAAGGCATTTTTGTCTCTTTGGCAATCAATACATCAAGCCCGCGCAAAAGCGACCCGCCACCGGCCAAATAAATTCCGTTTGTCATCACGTCAGCCAAAAGCTCTGGCGGTGTTTCTTCAATAGTTGTTTTAATTGCTAAAACTATCTGTTTTACCGACCTGTCTAATGATCTTTGTATGTCGTCATTAAAAACTACTACTTCTTCTGGTAAACCTGTTACCAAATTTCTGCCACGCATTGCCATCTCTTTTTTCTCTTTTAATGGTAAAGCAGATCCGATATTTATTTTTATAAGCTCGGCTGTTCTTTCGCCAATCAACAGCTTATATTCTTTTTGGGCAAACTGCACAATATCGTCATTAAGTTTATCGCCCGCCACCCTAAGACTTCTTGACGCCACAATGCCTCCTAAAGAAATTACCGCCACCTCCGTAGTGCCTCCACCAATATCAACAATAAAATTTCCTCCTGCATCTTGAATTGGAAGCTTTGCTCCAATAGCTGATGCCACAGGTTCTTCAATTAAAAATACTGATTTAGCTCCCGCATTTTTGGCAGCATCTCTTACGGCCTTTCTTTCTACTTCTGTTACTCCGCACGGAATCCCAATCATAACCCTGGGAAAACTTGCCAACCTAAATATTTTTTTGCTTGATTTTGAAGCCTTCTCAATAAAATACCTCAACATTTGTTCGGTAACTTCAAAATCAGAAATAACTCCATTAACAAGTGGTCTGGTGGCGGCGATATAAGCCGGGGTTCGGCCAACCATTTTTTTAGCCTCTTCGCCGATGGCTAAAATTTGACCTGTTTTTGTATTAACAGCCACCACCGACGGCTCATTTATTATTATGCCTCTATCTTTAACATAAACTAAAGAATTAGCGGTTCCCAAATCAATTGCAATATCAATGGATAAGAAGGAAAACAGATTGTTCAGTATTTTTTTAGACATTTTTCAATATTTTGATTAAGTCTTTTATTTTTATCATTTTGGCAGAAGTTTTGCTTCTTTCCTTAACCTCAACAGAATTTTGAGCCAAGGTTTTTTCAGAAACCACAGCCCTTAACGGCATACCCAACAAATCGGCTTCTGCAAATCTTTCTCCCACTGATTTATCCTGCCTATCGTCATATAATACTTCAATGCCCTGGGCTTTGCAATCTTGATAAATTTTATCTGCCGTGGCTTTAACTTTTTTATTATCACCAATCGCAATTAAATGGACTAAAAATGGTGCTAAATTTTTAGGCCAGATTATGCCCTTTTCGTCATGATTAGCCTCCACAACGGCCCCTAATGCCCTGCCAAGACCAATCCCATAACACCCCATTATTACAAATTTTTCTGAACCGTCTCTATCTTTATACTTTAATCCAAATGGCTCCGAAAACTTTGTGCCAAGCTTAAAAATATTTCCAACTTCTACGGCCTTTTTTTCTTGAAAGTCGGAATCACCACATTCTGGACATTTTATATTTTCTTCTTTTATCTCTTTATTTATTGCCACCTTGCATTTTTGGCAAACATAGATTATATCCTCACCAGCATCTGTAATCATCTGAAACTCGTCAGAATATTTTGAAAAACTCCCGCCTGACGCCAAAGTCCTGTAAGTTATTTTGCCGATTCCAAATTGCTTGAAAATATTTTGATAAACTTTTATGGCTTTTTCATAATATTTATCTAAATCCTCCTGCGTTGCATGAAAAGAATACAAATCTTTCATTAAAAACTCCCTTGTTCTTAATATGCCAGACTTCGCACGCAATTCATTTCTAAACTTTGTTTGGAATTGAAACGCCGCTAAAGGCAAGTCTTTGTATGAATAGATAACCTTTTTAGCTAGGGGACTTATAACTTCTTCGTGAGTTGGGGCCAATGCCACATCTTTGTCGCCAGCTCCCTTCAATTTAAATAAAACATCAAAACTATCCCATCTATTTGTAGTTTGCCAATTCTCTTTAGGGGTAAGTGATGGCATTACAATCTCCTGGCCCTGCATTGAAGAATTAACCATATTATCACGGATTATATTCTCAATTTTTTGCATAACCCGTGTTCCTAATGGCAAAAAAGTATAAACCCCCGCCATTAACTGATCAATATAACCTGCCCTAACCAGTAAATCGTGCGAAACAGCTCCTGTTTCAGAAGATTTTTCTTTAGTTGTTTTTGAAAATAATTTTGATTGTAACATATTTTTATCTATTTTGATCTATTGCCGAAGAAAAATAGTTTGAAAACCTTGGAATATCAAATCTTACTGTAATATAAATTGACATTGCTATTAAAAGAAAGAAGAAAAACACCGTAAGTCCTTGCTCCACTTGAACTGAGACTGGCTTGCCTTTTATTTTTTCAATAATCAAAAATATAAGCTTGCCTCCATCCAAAGCCGGAATTGGAAATAGGTTAAACACAGCAACGGCTACAGACAGTGAACCTATAAAATAAAGGAAAAATCCAATACCATAGCTTGCGGCATTTGCCAAAAATACAGTTATGCCTAAGGGCCCTGCAAATTGTGCCCCCTCTGGCATACCTTTGCCGACAAACAATTGAGAAAATATAGACCAAAGCCCCATAAGCGTGTTCACCGTTACCTGCCAAGTGTAAATTATACCCTGCACTGGTGCCTGATACCATGGGTATTTTTCTATCAAAGTTGCCATTCTTTGAATACCAACACCAACCGGCCCCTCACCTTCTGCAATATCTGCTTTTGGAGTCAATAAAATTTCTTGAGTTTTTCCATTTCTCAAAACCTGCAAACCAATCTCATTGCCCTTGTTTTGTGAAGTAATTTCTCTAAACTTAGCGACCGTATCAATTTGCATCTCGACACCGTTAACATTAATTGACTTGACGATATCGCCTTTTTCTAGTCCAGCTTCATCAGCTGAAGAGTTTGCCTGCACTTCTATTATTGTAAGTCTTGGATTTGTAACCCCTAAAACTTGCTCGTCTGATATTGGCAAATCAGAACCCATAGCAAATAAAACAGAAAATATTACAATAGAGGCTATCCAGAAAGCAGCTACTCCTCCTATAACAATCAAAACTCTTTGCCATATTTTAAGCCCAGTGAAACTGCGATAATCATCTACTCCCCCCTCTTCGCCATAAATTTTAACAAAAGCTCCAAGCGGAATCCAATTTATAGAGTAAATTGTATCTCCAAACTTTTTTCCAATGATTCTTGGAGGATATCCAACTCCAAATTCCTCAACTTTTACTCCAAACTTCTTAGCGATTATAAAGTGCCCAAATTCATGAATAATCATGAGAGCTATAAGGCTTAAAAATGCCAATACTAATATTATAATTGCCGAAATGGATATCATTGTATTTTATTTGCGAAGAATATCCTTCGCTGTTTAGTTTAATTTAAGCGATTTCTTGCAACTTTCTATCTATAAGGTCTTTGATTTTTTTATTATATTCGTCTATAAGCTTTTGTAATTCTTCTTTGCCCTTGAATTTATCGTCTTCTGTAATTTCTTTTGCTTTTTGAGCATCTTGAATTCTATTCCATGCATCCTCTCTTGCCCTTCTTATTGTTTGCCTTGATTGCTCAGCTTTTTCATTCAGAGTTCTTGTAAGTTGATGCCTGTATTCTTCTGTAAGCAATGGCAACGTAAGCCTAATTGAGTTGCCGTCGGGTACTGCCGACATGCCCAAACCAGATTGCTCAATGGCTTTTTGTATTGGATCAATATATGAAGCATCCCATGGTTGAATCAAAATTTGATTATTTGAAGGAGTTGAGATAGATCCCAACTGCTTTATTGTAAAACTTGATCCAAATGCCGAAACATCAATATCTTCTACTAGGGCTGGGCTAGCACGGGAAGTGCGAATCTTGGCCATTTCACCTTCAAAAAACTTAAATGCTTTATCAAATTCCTGTTTTGCCTTATCTATAAATTCTTTATAACTCATCTTTGTGAATAATAATTATATAAATCGCCTTTGGCAATTTCTATATTAAATTTCTAATAATAAATTTTCTAATGCTAATTTTTGATTTATGTTTGTAAACGTCGCTTTTGTATTTATTTCTTCTATTAATTCTATAATGTTTCTTAACTTTTCAACAGAGTAACTTTCCATTGGAGATTTTATATTTGCAAAATATCCTTTTTGATCCCCTATCGCTTTTTTAAAAACAAGATATCTTGAATACTTTTCAAGAACTATTAAAATTTCTTGAAGACTTATTTCTTCAAAATCCACTGATTTTGCATACTGAAACTTTACAGCCATATCTGCCCCTGAAACTTTTAAAATATGGCCTAAAATTTCTTCACCTCTTTTAATTTCCTCTTGGGTTTCTTCGGCTTTACCAAAAAATTTTATCTGTTGACATCTAGATCTTATGGTATCAAGCAATAAATCTGGTTTTGAAGAAATTAAAAAAATGAGGGTTTGACCCTTAGGTTCTTCCAAGGTTTTTAAAAAACAATTCTGAGCCTCGATATTCATTTGATCAGCATTGGCCACGACTACAGATTTAAATCCCCCATTATATGCTTTATACGAAAGAAAGTCTTGAATTTCTCTTATTTTTTCTATTTTTATTTCTTCTTTTATATCCACTACCATCAAATCTGGAAATTTACATCCCATAAAATCACAAAATCTTTTTACAAAATCTAATTTACCTATATTTTGGTTTCCTGAAATTAAATAAGAATGCGACAACTGACCCGACTCAAACTTTTCCTTTAAAAAATTCCATTGTTTATTATGGCTAATAGACATCACTTTTTTGTCATTACCACTTTTTTATAATCATCCAAGTGCTCTAATACTGTGCCCGTGCCTTTAACTACGCAAAATAAGGGCTCTTCTGCTACAAAACACGGCACCCCTGTGCTTTGGGCAACCAATTCATTTATTTTTGGCAACAAGCTCCCGCCGCCCGACATTATAATTCCTTTATTCATAATATCTGCCGAAAGCTCTGGCGGAGTTTCTGATAAAACGTGTTTTACTGCCTGCATAATTTCACCCAGTGTATCTGATATGGCCTCGCACACATCGTTGTTTGAAATTTTTATATTCCTAGGCAATCCCAAAATCAGGTCGCGTCCTTGTATTTCTAAAAATCTTAACTCTTTTTGTGGCAATGCTGTGCCCACTTTTATTTTTATTTCTTCGGCTGATTGCGTGCCAACAGCCAAATTGTATTTTTTCTTTATATATTCGGCTATTGCCATATCTATCTTGTCACCTGCCACCCTAGCCGATGTTGCAGTAACAATACCTCCCAAAGAAATAACAGCTACCTCTGTGGTACCCCCGCCAATATTTATAATCATATGTCCCGAGCAAGAATTTATAGGAATACCAGCTCCGATAGCAGCCAAAATAGGTTCTTTTGCCACATAAGCCGACTTTGCCCCCGCCGTTAAAGCGGCCTCAATAACTGCCCTCTTTTCAGTGCTTGTAATTCCTGCTGGCACAGATATAACTAATTCTGGCTTAAAGGGTTTAAATCCACTAGATGACTTTGTGATAAAATATTTCATCATTGCCTGAGTCACTTTATAATCAGCAATGACGCCATCTTTTAATGGCCTATAGACTTTAATATCCGCCGGAGTTCGGCCTATCATTTCTTTTGCTTCTTCACCAACTGCCAAAATCCTTTTGTCGGCCAAAGAAATGGCCACCACAGACGGCTCATACAATACAACTCCCCTTCCCTGGACATAAACCAGGGAATTGCAAGTTCCCAAATCAATTGCAATTTTATTATTTAACATATTATCTGTTATTCTTTAACTCTTTTGATGTCGGCACCGATTTTTTGCAGCCTTTCTTCTATTTTTTCATACCCGCGGTCTATTTGATAAATATTTTCTATTGTAGTTTGGCCTTCTGCCGTCATACCGGCCAACACCATTGTAATACCTGCTCTTAAATCTGGACTAGTTAATTTTTTGCCGAAAAGCTTTGTTGGACCGTTTATAACCACTCTATGCGGATCACACATTATTATATTGGCTCCCATTGTAACAAGCTGATCTGTAAAAAACAACCTCCCCTCAAAAATTGCTTCGTGAATAATACATTGACCATGAGCCTGTGTCATAAGTAAAGTGTATGGTGGCTGAGCATCTGTTGCAAATCCTGGATATTCGTGAGTCATGACTGAAACCGCCTTCATCTCGCTTGGTTTCGTTTTTATATAATCATTTCCAATTTCCAAATTAGCGCCGGCTTCTTGCAAAATAGGAATCAATGCCCCCAAGTGTTCAGGGATGCAATTTTCTATTTTAATTTCACTTTGCATCAAAAGCCCCATTATAACGAATGTACCCGCTTCTATTCTATCTGGAATTACGGTAAACTCACCACCAGAAATTTTATCAACACCTTCTATTTCAATTATACTTGTCCCTGCCCCTTTAATTTTGGCGCCACACTTATTTAAATAATCCGCTAAAACTGGAATTTCTGGTTCCATCGCGCAGTTTTGTAAAATAGTTTTTCCTTTTGCCAAAACGGCTGTCATCATCATGGCCTCCGTCCCTGTAACTGTAATTTTTGGAAAAAATATATTTGCACCTTTTAACTCTTTGGCAGAAACTTCAAATTCATCTTCTGACATTTTAATATCTGCGCCAAAAGCCTTAAATCCGTCCAAAAATATATCTATTGGCCTTCTGCCGATAAAACATCCGCCAGGATGATACATTTTTACCTTACCAAATCTAGCAAGCATCGGGCCTGCGAATAAAATTGAACTTCTTAATCTGCGAACTAATAAATCATCTAATTCTGTTTTATTTATTTTTGAGGGATCAATTGTAACAATTTTTTCTTCTCTATTTATTTCAACTTTTGCTCCCAACTTTTCAAGTATGGCAATAGCTCCCAATGTATCCTCAATAAATGGAAAATTTTTAATAACGCATTTGTCTGGAGATAAAATTAATGCAGCCAAAATTTTAAGGGCCGAATTTTTGGCCCCATTTACAGCGATTGACCCTGATAATTTTTTACCTCCTTGTATAATAAACTTGTCCATAATTAACCTTATCCTAATCTAAAATTATAATCTTTGCAAGCTGGATTTTTTAACCATTTTATGGCACAATAAATCAATAAAACTTACAACAACATGGATAAAAAAGCCAGGTTTATTATTTTATTAGTTTGCGTCGTGCTGTTTTTGATTATCGCGCCATATCTCGCTATGTATTCAATGGGATACAGGCTAAATTTTGAAACTTGGGAGGTAACAGCAACCGGCGGAATTTATGTTTCAGCCACGCCACAGGCTTCTGAGATTATAATAGATTCTTCAAATAGCAAAAAATTGGGGATATTTTCCAACTCTGTTTTCGTGCAGGACTTAATACCACAGATTCACACCGTTTTAATAAAAAAAGAGGGCTATTTTGATTACCAAAAAACTCTTGATGTGATTGAAAATGAAGTGACGAAACTTGAAAAAGTAATACTTTTCAAGAATACAACTCAATATGATTTAAATCTGGAAAAAGTTGAATCTTTTTCAATCTCACCCGATAAAAGAAATATCTTAGCCGAAGGAACAAATACTCAATCTTTAGATTTCTACTACTTTACTATTGGTTCTCCAGAAACTAGAACAACATATTCTTTGCCGTTAAAATATACTTCTGTTTTAGATGTTATATGGTCTTCAGATTCAAAAAAAGCTTTAATTAAAACCAAGAGCTCGGCAGGAGTTTATGCTTACTACCTACTCGATTTTTCAAGTAGAATGCAAACTGCAACCCCAGTGTCTTATTTAACCTCAAAGATTTCTGATGCTGCTTTTAACACACAAGACTCAAACCAAATTTTCTGGCTTGAGAACAACTCTCTTTATTCTGCCAAAGACGCAAAAACAACGCTTGTGGCCAAAAATATAATAAATTATACCTTCCAAAATGGAAATATTATTTGGCTTTCAACAGCCGGACAATTATATCAGTCAGATGTTTCTGGGCAAAACCCAAATTTATTAGCAAACTGGCCCGTAAATAAAGAATATATGGATCCAGATGGAGCAAAAATAGAAATTGTTGCTGGAAGAATAGTTGTTTCAAAACAAGGATATGTGTATCAATATATAACAGAAGAAAAGGGTTTTAAACAACTCTCTCTAACGGCCGGCATAGCCAACCCGACATTTTTAGCATCGCCAAATGGCAAAAATATGCTTTATTATGACAACTCAAAGATATATTTATATGTTTTTGAAAAGTCTCCCTATAATAAGTCAAATGAAAATGATATTAAGCTTTTTACAGCTCCCGGCGGACAGTCAATCTCTGATGTTTATTGGCTAAACGACGACTATGTGATTTTTGAATCTGGCAACAGGATTATAATTTCCGAAATTGATTTTAGGGGAAACATTAACCAGGTTGAATTGCAAAATTCCTGGCCCGCAGGCACAGATAGTAGTAATCCAAAAATTATCTTCAATCAGCAAGACGGCAAGGTCTATGTGCTGACTGGCAAATCACTGTATTCTTCAGAAAAGCTTGTTCCGTAATTTAAAACCGCCCTTGGGGCGGTTTTTTTATGCAGATTGCGCCTCTATTTTATCCTTAAAATCCTGCCATCTCATCTCTCCCCCATTCACTGCTTTGCACACATCTTTAAAACTGCAATATTGGCACTGCCAATTTTTGGGATAGTCTGCAAGCTTAGCAGGGATAACATCCTGCTCAATTTTGTCTTTTAAGTTATAAAACTTGTCCATTAAGTCTTTGCATAAGGTCTCATCATAGTCCACAAAAAACTCTTTTAGGTTTTGCTGGTCTTTATCCACATAAAGCAAAATGGCTTTTTTTATGCCAAAAAAATGCATATACAACTGAATTTGATAAACATTTTCTTCTTTTGGCTCTGCAAGCTTGCGAAACAGCATACTGTTTATGCTTTTAATATCCAGCACATAATTTTCGCCACCCATGCAAAGTATCGCATCCGCCCTGCCCGAAACAATCTCCTGGCTGGGAATGGAGATTTCTGTCGTGCAACCGATTTTTAACCTGTATAAAATGTTAAAAATATTTCTGTGAATATGTTCTCCGTACTCAAAAATTCGCATCAGTCTGGCATCTATCGGTTCTCTTGGAGCGTTTTTAAACTTAAAAAAAACAGCCCTTGAGCACTTGCCCGCGTCTGTGATATAAAACTTTGTTTGGTTATTGTTTCTTTGGTTATCCAGATAAAACTGGTCTATCAACTCTTTCAACATAAAATAATTTTACAAAAAAAGAAGGCGCTCTGCAAGCAGAGCGCCTATGACGCGATTCGACGTGTATGCCGTTAAGCATAAAATGTCGGATAATTTTCGACAACGCGTGGAATGGACGGCAGATGCACAGGGGCTTCAATGTCCGGCTCCACTTCAATGCCCAAAGACATCTTGGTAAAGCGGTCAAATTTCCACTCCTCGTACTCTGCCTCCTTCTGGCAAATCCACTTCTCTATGGTTTCTGAATCCGGTTCTGTGAACGTCAGGCGTTTGCCATGACGTGCCAGGGATTCGTTAACCGCTAACACGGCCTGGCCCCAGAGCAAGTTAGGATCCGAATCCGCGCTAATAAGGCCGAGGCCCGCCAAATGCCTGTGACATCTGGCAAACTTCTGGTCATCAGCGACGAAATTCTTGAGGATCTTATACAGACTCTTTTGGCTCAGCCC
>Ga0265297_10005851_pt1 | contig 18342 bp, 19 predicted proteins | sample Munlanlwell13791_FD_192502 | JGI IMG/M metagenome (GOLD analysis project Ga0265297, IMG submission 192502) | Leachate microbial communities from a municipal landfill in Southern Ontario, Canada - Leachate well 137-91 | ecosystem: Engineered > Solid waste > Landfill > Unclassified | place...
GTGGGGCTCGCCGGGGCGTTGAGGCTTGGCGTCGTCTGGGGTGTTGGTCATATTCCCTCCTGCATGGGGGGGATTGTAGGAGCGGTGGGGGGGCGTGTCAACCACGAACGAAGAGGATTGTCCGCTAATGCACGCGAATAAACGCGAAAAGAGCAGATTTTTGCGAGGCCAGAGAGCCAAGAGTCTTACCACGAAACACGCGAAACACACGAAATGAGCCTTTGCGAGGCCCAAGAACGGGCATTCTTACCACGAACGAAGAGGATTGTCCGCTAATGCACGCGAATAAACGCGAAAAGAGCAGATTTTTGCGAGGCCAGAGAGCCAAGAGTCTTACCACGAAACACGCGAAACACACGAAATGAGCCTTTGCGAGGCCAAGAACGGGCATTCTTACCTCGAACGAAGAGGATTCTCCGCTAATGAACGCGAATAAACGCGAAAAGAGCAGATGTTTGCGAGGCCCAAGAAGAACAGGGCAGGCCGGAGACCCCGCCTGAGGCGGACCTTGCTCCGGCCGGAGGTCGGAGGTCGAGCAAGAATGGGCATTTTTACCACGGAACGCTTCGTCGGCGAGGCCCAAAGACGAGCCAACACGCGGAACACACGGAAGCGGAGAGAGGCATTTTGCGAGGCCAGAGAGCCAAGAGTCTTACCACGAAAGCGGAAAGAGCCTGCCTACCGTCCGCTCAGCCAGATTTCGAATGCAGCACGATGGCCATCCCATGCGATGCGACTGAATCGGGGTGGGGGTGTGGTCGCGAACCAGGACTCCCGTAGATGCGTTGGATGGTCGCACATAAGCATACGACCGAATGGGTCGAGGATCACGCGCGAGCGACCAACATTGCATTGTACACAAGAGTTCTCAGAAGGCGGGTTACCGGGCTTTGCGACAACGCTGATGCCCATAGAAGCTCCAAAGCGGATGTAGCGGGCCAGAGAATCGGAATGTGCCGAGCCGCGAGGACAGGCGATCGTGATCGTTGAGACGTCCATTTCGGCACATCTGCGCATCAGTCCTGCGATATCCTGCTCGCATCCATCGCACAGGACTGTCGAGACCGCGACGCGAATTCCACGGGTGCGGCAGTCGTTCATCATCCTGATAATGCCCTGGAGGGAAACGCGATCGCCATGCAGGAAGGAAGAGGCTTCCGGGGAGAGAGTGTCCAGCCCGACCGAAATCTCCGGATCGGGGTTATCGGACAGAAGGGATACGACTTGGTCTGAAAGCGGCCTTCGAACACAAAGAGAGGACTTCAGGCCAAGTCGGCTCACTGAGGCCAGGATGCCCTCAAAGTCCGGATGCTCGGTTGGGTCGCCACCAGTCATTACAACGCACTCACAACCTGCTTCCGCAAGCGATTCAAGGATGCCCTGCCAATCACTGCCTCCCATCGGGGCAGGGGGTGTATCGAGCAACGGGCCGTAGTCGCAGAATGCACACTTGACTGTGCACCGGTATGTGAGGAAGAGAGTCGCGAAACGCAGCCTTCGGTCATCGTTCATCGATGCAGGTCTCCGTGTTGCCTGTTCCGAAAAGGGCAGTACTCATCCGGCCCGAACAAGGCTCCGAGCCTGCTCGATGACGCGTAGCAGCGTCCCGATTCCTGGCAACGGTCGAATTCAGTGCAGTCATTGCAGAGAGTGCCTTCAAATGCCTCCAGTCCGGGGGATGTGAAGGGGGATATTGCCTCCTCATCGATATACGGAACCGGGCCGATTTGGCCGACAATGATCTCTGGCAGATGCTGACACAAGCCGATATCACCGGAAGGAAACAGCGTCAGGGAAGTCCGTCCCGCATTGCAGACTGCCGAAGGACGCTTGCTCTGCTGAGGGATGTCGTGTGTCTCGACCCGAACCCTCACACCGCTGGATAGCAGATCAGCCGCCAATTGTGAAATGGCCGTGATTTTGTCAGGCGCCAGATATCTCGTCGCCAGATCGGTCTTGGCTGCTGTCCTGGGAAGTATGAAGACGAGATTAGAAATTCCACACTCGCGCAACCGGGTCACGGTCGAGGGCAGATCTTCAGCGTTGTCCCGGACGCAGACAATTCGCACAATGGTTTTCGCAGGGCCTTGGCGGGTCAATCCGGCAAGGAGCCTCAGATACTGCTCGCTCGGGAGGGGGCAGCCGATTCGCATGGCAGTCTCCGACGATAGGGAGTCAATGCCCTGTTCGAGAGTGAATCCGGGGAACGAGAAGAGCTTTTCTGCCGCGGCGACCGGGATCTCGTCTCGCGTCAGCAGGTTGACCGCGATGCCGGCTTCGAGCAGTTGCAGGATCTGCGACAACATTCCTGCGACTATCAGGGGTTCGCCGCCGGAAACCACAACGCGACTGAAGCCAAGTGTGCGCACCGATTCTACGAGGTTAGGTGGAATCCGGGCGGGGGATCCCATGTGTCGGGGGCGATCCTGAAAGCAATAGAAGCACCGCGCCGGGCAATCCAAGGTAACTATCCAATCGAGCATTCTCCACCGGCCGCGATGACTCATATTGAGGCGCTCCGTTCTGCGAAGGGGCAGGGGAGCGAACTGCGTTTTTCGCACTGCACGGAATCCGCGAACCCGTATATCCGCCAGTTGTGCAGGCGGTGTTCCACGGAATACGCAAGGCGGTCGCAGGGATACACATATCCGTCATCGGCGAAGATCAGATCGGCGGGATGTGAATCGCATTCGTCCTCAGGCTCAATTGGCTGTGCGCCAAAGACTGCCTTCGCGCCGATTTTCGACCGCAGCATCCGCGCGAATTCGGAGACCTGCAGCTCATCCGGGAACAGTGAACGGGGCAAGGGTCGCCCGTAAGCGGGCAACATCCGTTCGAAGCGGATCTCCCGAGCACCGGCATCCAGAATGCGCCTGACAGCTTCGATGTTGGCGGGCAGGTGCGAGACGTTGTCACGCGTGAGCACAACATTCACGATGACATCGAGGCCAGCGCGTGATGCTGCTTCAATGGAGCAGAGCATTTCGCGCGAGACGGCGTTTAACTCCACGCTGTGCTGGAGGAGCGCGAGCCCCCCGTGCTTCATTGCGAGCCAGTACTCAGACTCCTTTGGGATGCGCGTCGAGACCGAGATTGCGAAGCCAAAGAAAGCAAGCTGGGAGACAAAGCGGGGAAGGTCTGCGACAAGAAGGGGCTCGCCGCCGTGAAGGGCGAAGCCGACAATTCCGAGGGATGCAAGTTCGGCCACTTGGTCCCGCGAAGGCAGCGCGCCAGGCTGATGCGCATGTGGTGAATCAGAGCGCAGAGTGGAGATTGTGCAGTATGCGCATTTTGCGTTGCACAAGCGGGTAATGAGATATGTAGCGCGTATCGGAAAGCCTATGATTTGTCGTTTTGAATTGGAGTCGGCGGTTGCGACAGTGACAGGCAGAGCGCCCTCGGCGATGGGCCGTGAGCCAAGCGTCTGGTAATCGGCGTCGAGGAATTCGGGCGACGTATTGACGAAATGGAGGAGTTCTGCGGTAGACAATCCGGGGGGAGCGCCTGAATCCCCGAGCAGGTAACCGAGGATGTCACGCTCTCGCTCGGAAAGGACGAAGACGCGACCGCCCGGGAAGGGGTCGAAAACGAGATAAGGAGAAGGCTCCGCCCTCCATCGAAACGGAGAGCGGAGCGAAGCGAACTGCGTCACACGCACTAAACCGTGCGGAACTTCAGCATGTACGGCAGAACAGGCTCTGCCTCGATGGAAGCAACGCCGTGGATGAGGACTGTGTACTCGGTATTCGGCTGAAGTGGGGCGTTCGGTGTGATTTCAAGCTCCTCGGGGGATTGCCCGAGGGCGGCAGTCCACGCGAATGGCGGGGTGACTGAGACGGTTCCCTGATTGACGCTGCCGAGATCCGGCATGACGGTCAGAAGGAAATTGATCTTGGTGTCCAACGGAACCGCCATTGCGGACATAGCGGGTAGCGTGCCCTTCACAAGAGCGGCCACGGCACCGCCTCCAATCCCGCCCGAGTTCGAAGCGCAGCATTTTTCGCAGTAACCTGCAAGTTCGGTCATACGTACCTCCTGTTTATGTTTGCGGACGTTTGAGAGCGACACATGGGTATCCTATCCGGGCTTTTCTCGAAGTCAAGTGCGTTTTATAAGTAGTAGAAGCTACAAGACTGAAGGGCAGCAGTAGGAAGGGGACATAATATGAGATATGTGCCAAGACGTCGAATTGGGAGGCCGTCGCGTGAGCCCAGCTTCTCCTCCTTCGCTATAGCCTCTTTTTCAGCAATCAGCTCTATCAATCCATCAAGGTCTCCGCCCACCTTGCTTGCGCGGGTGGCTCGTGTATAATACCCCGAAAGGAGGCTGTGATGGATATCCTCAGGTTCTTCAGGAAGGTGCAGTTCTCGACGGGCGAAATCGCCCGCGTACGCACCATTCTCCGCCCCAACGGGACAACGATGATTCTGCCCTATGACCAGTTTATCGAGCACGATTGCCGCCACCTGGAAGGCAAGGCAGATAGCGGGAATCCGCATTACATCTGCAGATTGGCCATCGAGGGCGGGTTCAACGCCGTGGCCCTGCATTACGGCCTCTCGCTGCGCTACTGGCCCGCGACCGAGGGCGCGCTTCCCCTGATCGTCAAGCTTAACGGCAAGACCTCGATTCCCCCCGAGGACAACGCGCTCAGCACGCACACCTCCTGGGTGGATGACGCCGTGAGGCTCGGGGCGATGGGCGTGGGCTACACGCTCTATTATGGCTCGCCCGCGCAGGACAGGGATATCCCCCAATTAGCGGCCGTGCGCAAGGAATGCGGCCACTACGGAATGCCGCTGATCGTATGGGCCTATCCCCGTGGCTCGGCGATTGACGCGAAGGGCGGCAAGGAATGCAGCTACACACTTGAATCCGCGGCGAGGCTCGCGGCGGAAATGGGCGCGACGATTATCAAGTCCAACCTGCCCAAGGACGCTCCCAAGGTGGTTGATAACGACAAGATCCCGACGTACTACCGCAACCTGGAGAAGGAACTGCTGGCGCTGCCCGACGACGAACGCCGGGCTGTCAGGGCCAAGCGAGTGGTTGATGCAGCGCAGGGCGTACCGGTATTGTTCTCGGGTGGCCCGGAAAAGGGCGATGAGGATTTCCTGAAGGCCGCCGATGCCTGCGTGAAGGGCGGATGCTTCGGGTTCATTATCGGCAGAAACATGTGGAAGCGCCCGACCGACGAGGCAAAGCGCGTGGCCGCGCTGGTCTCGAAGGCACTTGCCACGGAGTAGCACTCACGGATGCAATATCCCGCCTTCCCGATGGAAGGCGGGATTTTTTTCGGGCAAACGCGCTTCCGAAAAAGGACAGCGGCTATAATTATCAAGAACGATTTGCAATAAGGAAGGAATGCCCGACCGGGCGACACCTGTAATGGAGTACACCTCGACTTTCCTGGATGAAGCAGCGATACATTCCGCGTTAGCCAGGGCCGCAGCCCCGGACCATGCCCTGATCAGCGACGTACTGGCCAAGGCAGCGGTCCTCAAGGGCCTGACGATGGAGGAGGCCGCAGTTCTCCTCAACGCAACCGAGCCGCATTCGGTGGAAGCGATATTCGCAGCCGCCCGCGACGCCAAGAAGACAATCTACGGCAGCCGCATCGTGTTGTTTGCGCCGTTGTACCTGAGCAATTTCTGCGTGAACAACTGCCTGTATTGCGGATTCCGCGTTGACAACAAGGACCTTGCCCGCGTCGCGCTGGACAAGGCCGAGATCGAGGAAGAGACCCGCATTCTGCTGAAGCAGGGGCACAAGCGCGTTCTTTTAGTCACCGGCCAGACCCCCAAGTACTCATCGCTGGACTATATCGAAATGGCCGTCAAGGCGGTGTACTCGATGCACGGCCCCGCCGATTCGAGGATCCGCCGCATCAACGTCAACGCGGCGCCAATGAGCGTCGAGGATTTCAAGCGGCTGAAATCGTTCGGCATCGGGACATACCAGTGTTTCCAGGAGACCTACCATCGCGAGACCTACCGCGTGATGCACCCGTCGGGGCCGAAGGCAAGCTACGACTGGCGCGTAACCGCTATGCACCGCGCCCTCGAGGCAGGGATTGACGATGTCGGAATCGGCGCGCTTTTCGGCCTGTACGACCATCGTTTCGAGACGCTTGCCACGATAATGCACGCGCAGGCGCTCGACAAGACATTCAATATCGGCCCGCACACCGTATCCATCCCGCGCCTGGAACCCGCGCTCAACGCACCAGCGGCGATGAACCCGCCTGCAAGAGTGGGCGATGACGACATGAAGCTGATCGTCGCCGTGCTGCGGTTGGCCCTGCCATATACCGGTATAATCCTCTCCACCCGCGAAGCACCCGAGCTGCGCGATGAGATGATACGGCTGGGAGTCTCGCAGATTTCAGCGGGCTCGCGGACGAACCCGGGCGGCTACAAGGATGCGGAGTCCAACGACGAATGCACCGAGCAGTTTGTTGTGGCCGACACGCGCAACATGGACCAGATCATCAACGCCCTGGTCAAGATGGGCATGGTGCCCAGCATGTGCACCGCGTGCTACCGGCTTGGCAGGACGGGCGAGCGATTCATGGAAGAGGCAAAGAGCGGGCACATACACACGTATTGCCTGCCAAACGCCATCCTGACCTTCAAGGAATACCTGATGGATTTCGCTTCGCCCCAGACGAAGACCGACGGCGAGAAGACCATCCGTGAGCAGGTGGCGGCGATGGCGGAAACCCCGCTGAAGCATTCACTTGTCGATCGGCTGGAGCGCATCGAAAAGGGCGAGCGCGACCTTTACTTCTAATCGGGTTTCGCGGCCGGTGCGCCCGTTGTCAGTTGGTACAGATAGGCGTACTTCAGGAACGAATTGTACGCCGACAGCCCGCAGACGACCGCCCCAAGGCTGCCGTCGAGGAATCCAAGCCTAAGCAGGAAATCACGCGTGAACCGCCACGCCGGGTGGAACAGCAGTTGCAGGAGCCCGGAACGTTTTCCCACGGCCGCACGGCCCTGCGCCCAGACCTTTGAGTAGCGCGTGACCTTGTCAATGTAATGATCCACATCGCGGAAGCTGAAATGCAGCAGTTCGCCCGACAGCCGGGCGGTGGCGCCGTTGACTATGGCATGTTCGTGAACCGCGCTGTCGGACCAGCGGCTTTTTGAGGTCCGCAGCAGGCGCAGCACACCGTCCGAGCCCCACGAGCCATACCGGACTTTTTTTCCGGCGAAGTGGGTAAAGCGATGGAGCCAATATCCGTCGGCCTTGTTGCTTGCGACAGCGTTGCGGATGGATTTCGCCAGTTCGGGCGTGACCACTTCGTCGGCGTCAATCCACAGAGCCCATTCGGTGGTGATGTGCGTTGCGGCGGCGTTTCTCTGGTCACCGAAATTGGTGAAGGGCCTTGTTACGACACGGGCTTTGCCTTGTGCGAGCTCGACCGTTTTGTCGGTTGAGCCGGAGTCGAAGACGAGGATTTCATCGCAGAAGGAGAGGGCGGCCAGGCAGCGCCCGATGTTGCGTTCCTCGTTCATTGTGAGGATGACGGCGGTGATAGCGTTCTGAATCCGGTCCATCACGACTCCTTGGGAGGGATGATGGATTATACCGCTCCGACGGGCTATTTCAGTATGAAACTGGCGATGCGGGAGGCCCTTTTTGCTTGAAGAAGCGGCCCCGTCAAGTACAATTTATTGTTTCGAATCAGCCTATGCAACAGAACCGCCGACCGATTTTCGCAGGAAACTGGAAGCTCAACCTCGACTCCAAGGGAGGTTGCGTTCTGGTTTCAGCCCTACTTGGCGGCCTACCGGAAGACGGGCCGACCGTGGTCGTTTTCCCGACGTATCTGGCTGCCCCGTCGGTTGTTGCGATGATCAAGGGCGCGCGAATCGAAGTCGGTGTACAGGATATCTTCTACGAGAAGTGGGGCGCATTCACGGGTGAGATATCACCGGCCGCCGCTCTCGCAGAGGGAATCAACTGGACACTGGTCGGGCATTCAGAGCGCAGGACGATAATCGGCGAAGGCGACGCGCTGCTTGCAAAGAAGGCTCGCGCCGCGCTTGCCGCTGGGATGAAGGTCATCTTCTGCATAGGCGAAACGCTTGCCGAACGCGAAGGCGGCCATACGTTTACGGTGCTGGAGCGCCAGATTCGCGAAGGGCTGCTCGTCGCGGATCCGACACTCGGACCCAATACGACCGTAGCTTACGAGCCGGTCTGGGCGATAGGCACCGGTCGCACGGCCACGCCGGAGATCGCACAGGAGGCGCACCAGTTCGTGCGTTCGCTCCTGGCCAAGCTGGCGGGTTCCGAAGCGGCGGAAGCTTGCAGGATTCTCTACGGCGGGAGCGTCAACGCCGCGAATGTTCGCGGGTTGATGAGTCAGCCTGACATAGACGGGGCGCTGGTCGGCGGCGCCAGTTTGAAAGCCGAGGAGTTCATTCGCATTGTTCGCTACAAGGAGTAACCTGAAGTGCTGAATTTCGTTTACTACACGTGCTGGATAATCCTGATTATTGACTGCATACTGCTGATCCTGCTCATTCTCGCGCAGGAAAGCAAGGCGCAGGGCCTGGGCGGACTCGGAGGCGGCATGGACTTGTCGTTCGCCGGGCACACCCAGCGCACAGCAAAGCGCATGACAGCGATCTTTGCCGTCGTTTTTGGCATCACGCTGATCACGATACTTGTCATTGCCCCGAAGGTTGGGCGCACCGGCGGCGGCACGTTGCCCGATGTTCCGCTTCCCGCTGTTTCACTGTCACCCGAGAATGTTCCCGGAGTGTCTTTCGCGCCAGTCGATGTTCCCCCGGGAGTGACTCCTCCTGTGCGCACCCCGCCCGCGCCGACTATCCCAGTGCAGGCACCGCCCCCGCAGGTTCCTCCCCAGAATACACCGCCGGTACCGGGGAACTAACATGGATTCCCATTCCGCGCTCGACAATTTTCACAAGACCGGCGCGCTCCTGAAGGGGCATTTCAAGCTGACGAGCGGCAACCACAGCGACACTTATCTCCAGTGTGCACTGCTGATGAAGCACCCGGAGGTCTGGGGCGCAATGGCTCCGGCGCTGGCCGAGCGGCTTCGCGCCCACCTGGGCGGAGTGAAGCCCGACGCGGTGGTCGGTCCCGCCATCGGCGGAATCATCGTAGCGTACGAGTTGTCCCGTGCGCTCGGAACAAGCGCGCTGTATATGGAACGGCTTTCCACGACCAATAAGTTTGCCCTTCGCCGCGGATTCTCCCTGAAGTCCGGCGATACGGCGGTTGTCTGCGAAGACGTGGTCACCACCGGCGGGTCGGCCCGCGAAGTGGTTGAAGTTCTGCAAGGCATGGGCGTGAAGGTTCTTGCCGTGGCCGGAATCGTTGACCGCAGCGGCGGCACGGTTTCCTTCGGCGTGCCCTTTGCCTCGCTCGTGACCCTCAATCCTCCCCTGTACAAGCCGGAGGAGTGTCCTCTGTGCAAGGCCGGTCATCCGGTCGAAACGCCCGGATCCAAAGGGGTTTAGGCTATGGCGATACGCAGCATGACGGGATACGGACAGGCCAGGTTTGAACTGGCCGGAGTGCCGTACGTGATCGAACTGAGAGCAGTCAATAACCGCTACCTGAAGATCACATTCAAGCTGCCGTCCGCTCTTTCCGCCGCACAGGAACCAGTACGCAAGAAACTCACAGAATCCGTCGGCCGCGGCTCGGTGGATGTATTCATCCGCTCGCTCGAAGGCAACGGAGAGCTTTACTCCATCAACCCGGCCCAGATCGAACGCTATCACGAGACCATGGCCCGGGAGTATCCCAACAGGCCGATACCCATCGAGAAGCTGATCCTGCTGCCCGGTGTGGCGACCAAGTCCGAAACGGCCTTCGATGAAGAGCTTCTGGGCAAGATGGACGGCCCCCTCAGCGAAGCCATTGACAAGTTCAATGTCTATCGCGAAGGCGAGGGCGACGTCCTTGCCAAGGACATGCTCGCAAGGCTCGCGGAACTGAACCGCGCCATTGCCGAGATCGAGGCTCGCGCGGCCCTTGTGCCCGAGGAATACAAGCGCAAGCTGACCGAACGCGTCAACGCGCTGCTGGCAAAGGCAGGCGAGGTGCGGCTGGACGAGGCGACTTTGTCGCGCGAGTTGGCGCTGTATGCCGACAGAATTGACATCAGCGAAGAGATCGTGCGGTTCAGGCATCATGCTGAGCGGTTCGTCCGTCTCATCGAAGCAGGCGGCTCGATCGGCCGCGAGGGCGATTTCATCGTGCAAGAGATGAACCGCGAGGCGAACACGATCGGCGCGAAGTGCAGCGACATTTCCATCACTGACCGCATCATCACGGTAAAGACCGAGTTGGAGAAGATCCGCGAGCAGGTGCAGAATATCGAATGAGCGCGAAAGACGGCGACGGCTACCATTCGGGTTCGGCCGGGCTCTTTGTACTCTCGGGGCCTTCGGCTTCCGGCAAGACCTCGGTGGTCAAGGGCGTGTGCGCTTCGACTCGAGTGTGGTTCTCGGTATCCGCTACGACGCGCGCCCCAAGGCCCGGCGAAACAGAGGGAGTTGACTACTTCTTCTACACTCCCGAGCGGTTCAGCCATGATATCGAGTCAGGGGATTTTCTCGAACACGCGCAAGTGCATGCGAACATGTACGGGACGCCTCTCGGGCCCATAATGACCAGAATGGGGCAGGGCATTCCGGTGCTTCTGGACATAGACGTACAGGGGGCGCTGCAGGTCAAATCGAAGTACCCCGGTGCGGTGCTGATTTTCCTGGTTCCGCCGAGTCGGAGAGTGCTGGAATCGCGTTTACGCGGTCGGGGCACCGAGTCGGATGAGGACATAGAGCGCAGGCTGACCATAGCGGATTCCGAAATCGCCCTGAGCGGGCGCTACGACTATCTCGTCATCAACGACGTTCTCGGCAAGGCAATCGAGGATGTCAGGTCCATCATCACGGCCGAGTCACTGAAAATGCCGCAAGGAGGTATCCACGACCCATGGCACAATTCAGAACTGAAGATCTGATCGAGAAAGTCGGCGGGCGGTTCATGCTCGTCGCTTTGATACAGAAGAGAGTCCGTGAGCTCAAGCGCGGCGCGCGTCCCTTGGTGCGCACGGAGACAGCCAACCCGTCCATGAAGGAAATTGCGCTTCAGGAGATCTGGGAGGGCAAGATATCTCTCCAGCCTTACGAGCCCAAGCAGGAAGAGTTCTTCGATATCGAGGAGGATCTCTTCGGTGACATCAACGCCCCGAGATAACACAATCTCGAGCCCGCTCAAGGGCAAGAGGATAGTGCTGGGAGTGTGCGGAGCCATCGCGGCCTACAAGGCTGCGGAGGTTACTTCGCGACTGCACAAGGCAGGCGCGGAAGTGCGCGTGATAATGACCCGCTCCTCCCTCCGGTTCGTTGGTGAACTCACATTCGAGACACTGTCGCACAATCCCGTTATCACACGGCTTTTCTCCCGCGGAGGGGATTGGGATCCTCAACATGTAGCCCTCGCGCGCCAGACCGATGCAGTCGTGGTGGCGCCGGTTACCGCAAACATGCTCGCCAAGATGGCCTGCGGAATCGCCGACGACGCACTTTCCACGGCACTCCTCACAAGCACCTGTCCTGTGTTTGTCGCACCTGCGATGAACACGCGAATGTGGGCGCATCCGGCCACCGTACACAACCGCAAACTGCTCGCGGAGCGCGGGGTAGTGTTTATCGGCCCGGACAGCGGCCCCCTTGCGTGCAGGGATGAAGAAGGCCCTGGGAGGATGACCGAGCCCGTTTCGATACTGGCTGAGCTCGAACGTCATTTTGCTCACGGCAAGAGCGAAACCCACTGAAATGAACATCATCATCACTGCCGGACCAACCGTCGAGCCGATTGACGATGTCCGCTGCATCACCAATTTCTCAAGCGGGAAGATGGGCGTTGCCCTGGCCGAAAGCGCTATCGCCCGCGGCCATTCCGTCACGATGATCTGCGGCCCGATGACCGCTGTGCCGCCGAAGGCAGCCACGGTCGTTTGCGTGCGTACGGCGAATGAGATGCGCGATGAACTGGCCCGGAACTTTCCGGCGTGCGACGCACTGATCATGGCAGCCGCGGTATGCGACTTCCGGCCCGAACACAAGGCGACGGGAAAAATAAAGCGCAACGGACCCGGTTTGACACTGAACCTGATCCCCACCCTGGATATTCTCGCGGAAGTAGCAGAGAAGAAGGGCTGGCGGGTGGTCGTGGGTTTTGCGCTCGAGCACGAGAACGGAATTGACTCCGCACGAAAGAAATGTGCGGAGAAGAACTGCAACTTCGTCTGTCTGAATTCGCCGAAAGCACTTGATTCCGACCACACCGAGATTACCCTTGTATACAGAGGCGGCAATGTGCTGCCTCTACCCAACCTTCCCAAGGCCGAGGCGGCCGGACTGATAATCGGGGCCGTCGAACGCATACGGGAAGAGAGGGCATGAGCATCGGAGGAGCCTGATGGACGTTCTCAACGCGCTTATTCTGGGTGTCGTGCAGGGAATCACGGAGTTTCTCCCGGTTTCCTCCAGCGGGCACCTCTCCCTGGCCCAACTCATCCTCGGCCTCAACGTGGACGAGGCCACCGTGCAGACGTTCGACATGTTGATACGTCTTGCCACGGCACTGGGAATCGTCGTCTATTTCCTCAATGATTTCGGCAAGCTTTTCACGAAGAACCGCCGCGAGTTGATGTGGCTGTTGATTGCCTCGGTTCCCGTGTTTCTTATGGAGGCCTTCTTCTCAGGCAATATCGACGCCGCAAAGACCAAGATACTGGTCATCGGCATCGGCTTTGTCGGAACTGCCATATTCCTTGTCGGCGGCGAGGTATTCGCGATAAAGAAGGACGACGATGAGCCCGTCAAGTTCTTCGATGCTCTTCTGATCGGCCTTGCGCAGGCTGTTTCGCTGCTTCCCGGCGTCTCCAGAAGCGGCGCCACAATCGGCAGCGGCCTCATTTGCGGAATAAGCAGAACCAAGGCAGTGAAGTTCGCATTCATGCTGGGCGTTCCGGCCATCCTCGGTTCTGTCGCATACAAGCTGGTCAACTTCACCCCCGATATGGTTTCGATGAGTTTTACGGCTATCCTGGTCGGCACCTTCTCAGCGTTCGGCCTGACCTTCCTGGCCATCCCGGTGACTTTGTGGCTCGTCCGCAAGGGTAAGCTGTACTGGTTCGCAGGATACTGCTTCCTTGTTGGTCTGGGCGCCATCTTCTACGCGTTGTACAGGAGCGGCTTCTTCAAATGAGAATGCGCGAGATCTCTCGCGTCCTTATTGCCTTGTTCCTTGCGCTGCTGGGCGTGTTTTTCGCCCTGGCGCTGTTGTCCTATTCCAGCAGCGACATCTCGTTCATGACTTCCTACCCGACTCCGCGCGGAACCTCCAATTTCTGCGGGCCTGTCGGGGCGTGGTTCTCATATCAGATGCTCAAGCTGTTCGGGCTCGCGGCATACACTATCATCCTGATACCCATCGGCTTCGCGATCCTGATGTTCAAGGAGCAGGAGATTGACGGCTTCTGGTTCAGGCTTTTCGGGATGCTGCTGTTCGTGTACGCGCTGGCTTCCCTGGCGGCTCTTATTGACGGTCGCAAGCTCTTTGGCCTCATCGCGACACCCTTGACCGATCCGGTCGCTGTGGGGTTGCCGATTTCATATGGCGGGCTCATCGGCCGCGAATTCTCGCTCTGGCTCTCGAGCATTGCCGGTATGATCGGCGCGATTCTCATACTGATTGTCGTGCTGTTCGGCGCTGCGGTAATCGCCAGCAATCTCGCCGTTTACGAGTGGACACGCGACTTCATCGTCGACAGGATTCACAAGGCGCGCCAGAAGTCCAAACACAAGGGCGAGGTCGGTGGAGTGTTGAAACCCGGTCCGCCTGCTCCCGCGCCGCAGCCCGAGATTCCCGCGGCCCCGGTCGTTTCGGCCAAGCCGGAGCCCGTGGAAGAAGAACCTGAAGAAGAACCGGAGGACGAGCCGGAGGAAGAAGACGAGGACGAGAAGCTTGAGGAGAAGGAGCCGGTAAAGGCTCCTCCCCGGAAGAAGGTTCCGGATACGCCGCAACCGGCATTGTTCGACCTCGATGACGGCAAGCCGAGAACCCGCGCCGGAGTGCCCGGCCCGTACAGCGACTACAAGCTTCCACCGATCACTCTTTTCGACGAGCCCATCACGGTGCGCAAGGACTTCCAGAAAATCACAGAAGAACGGGCGCGCGTCATAGAGAAGTGCCTGGCGGATTTCTCAATCGAGGCCAAGGTTGTCAACTGGGAAACCGGGCCTGTAGTCACGTTGTTCGAAATCGAACTGAAGCCCGGCATCAAGGTTGGAAGCGTCAGCTCGCTTGCGGATAACCTTTCGATGACCCTCAGCGCGCAATCCCTGCGAATAATCGCGCCCATCCCCGGAAAGCCGACGGTCGGAATCGAGCTTCCGAATCCGGAGATGGAGATCGTGAAGTTCCGGGAGCTGGCCGAGCACCCGTCCTTTGCGCATACAAACTACAGGCTTCCGGCGTTTCTGGGCAAGCAGGGCGCTGGCGAGCCGCTTATCGCAGATCTCACCAAAATGCCGCACATTCTCATCGCGGGCGCGACGGGCAGCGGCAAGTCCGTCTGCATCAACGCGCTGATTATGACTCTGCTGGCCTATCGCAGGCCCGACGAGGTCAAGTTTATCCTCATCGACCCGAAGATGGTCGAGTTGTCAGGATATCAGAACGTGCCGCACCTTATTACACCGGTTGTAACGGATATGCGTCAGACCCCCGGCGTGCTCGAATGGGCCGTGAGCGAGATGGAAGACCGTTATCGCCTGTGCAGCAGGACGGCCGTGAGGGACATAGTCGGCTACAACAAGATCGGCGCGGACGGATTGGACACGATAATCACCGATCCCGAGGAGCGCGAGAAATTTCCCGACCACCTTCCGTACATTGTCATCGTGGTTGACGAGCTCGCCGACCTCATGATGATTGCCAGGAAGGAAGTCGAGTGGTCCATAACGAGGCTCGCGCAGAAGTCGCGCGCCATCGGTATCCACATCGTGCTCGCGACGCAGCGGCCCTCCGTCAACGTCATCACAGGCCTTATCAAGGCCAACATGCCTTGCAGGCTTTCGTTCCAGGTATCCCAGAAGGTTGACTCGCGCACGATTCTTGACCAGAACGGCGCTGAGGCCCTTTTGGGCAGAGGCGACATGCTGTTCCAGCCGCCCACCTCGCCGCGGCTTATCCGCGCGCAGGGCGTGTTCATCTCGGACGAGGAGATCAAGAAAGTACTTGAATTCATCCGTGCCCAGGCCTCTCCGCAGTACAATGAGAAGCTCAACCGCGCAGCCCAGAAGTCGATCGAGGCGCACAAGGGCGATTCGCTCTCCAAGAAGCCGGGCGACTTCGAAGGCGGGGGCGTGTCGGGCGGGAAGCGCGGAAGCTACACCGGCGGCGATGCCGCTGAGGGCTCGGGCGGGGATGGCGAAGATTACGAACTCACCCCCGACGGCCTCGATCCCCTTTTCGAGGATGCCGTGGAAGTAGTCATCGAGAATCAGCGCGGCTCAGTGTCACTGCTGCAAAGAAGGCTCACGGTCGGCTACGGCAGAGCTTCCCGCCTTATAGACCAGATGGAACAGCAGGGCATCCTTGGCCCGTATCGGGGCTCCAAGCCGCGCGAGATATTGTTCACCCTTGAAGAGTGGCGAGCCAAGAAGCGCGGCACGGAAGGCGGAGCGAAATGAGCCGCGGAACTGCTCCATTCCCAGGGGGTCTTTCTTCCCACGGCGTGATGAAGGTCGTTCCGCCGAGAATGTCCATTATAAGCCTCGGCTGCGCGAAGAATGCCACACTCAGCGAGGAAGTCGCCGCGCGATTCGGCATGGCCGGATATGTCATTTCCGCGGACCCGTCGTCCTCGGATGTCGTCATCCTGAACACCTGCGGTTTTATCGCCAACGCGCGGGAAGAAGTGATGCGCGAGTTGAAGACCCTCGCTCCCTGGCGCAAGGCAGGCGCGATAAAGTACCTGGTCGGCTATGGCTGCATGGTGCAGGGGTTCCTCGATGAACTGCAGAATGGATTTCCACAAGTAGATCTATGGGTGGGATCCGCGAGTCCCGACCGGCTGTTTTCGCTTATCCAGGCAAAGACTCGCGGCGTCTGGCTGCAGGTGGGCTGGGACAAACTGAGCGGGAACGTGCCCGTTCGTCTGTACTCTACCCCCGCATCCTACGCCTACATTCGGATTTCCGACGGCTGCAACAACCTGTGCGGCTACTGCTCGATTCCGCGACTCAGAGGGCCGCTGCGTTCACGGCCCAGGATGACCGTGCTCCGGGAGGCGCAGGAGATTGTCGCGTCAGGCCGCAAGGAGATCGTGCTGATAGGTCAGGACATCGCGGCCTTTGGTCGCGAGCGCGGGAACGGCGAACTTCCGGAATTGATCCGGAGGCTCGGCGCGCTCGAAGGGCTGGAGTGGCTGCGACTCCTGTATCTGCATCCTGCAAATATCACCGACGAGATTATCGAGGCGTTTGCCTCCGCGCCCAAGGTGGTTCCGTACCTGGACATCCCGATACAGCACCTGGATGACAAAATCCTCGCGGCGATGGGACGGAAAACGACCTGGAAGCAGATTCGCACGTTGTTCGACAAGATTCGTAACGCCCGGCCCGACACGGCTTTCAGGACTTCGATCATCGTTGGCTTCCCCGGTGAGGGTAAGCCGGAATTCACCCGCCTGCTGAAGCGGCTCGATGAACTGGACGTCACGCATGTGGGCGCCTTCACCTACAGTCCGGAGAGGGACACAAAGGCGTTCGAGCTTGGCGACACGGTTTCGAAAAGGGAGAAGCAGGCCCGCATGGACGAATTGATGGCCGCGGCCCAGGAACGCGCCTTTGCCCTGAGTGAATCGCGTATCGGCGTGCGTACCCCGGTACTGGTGGATTATGTTGCCGAACGGGACGGCAAAGACGTGTCAATTGGCAGGACTCCGTGCGAGGCTCCCGAGGTCGACGGAGTGGTAATTGTCGAGGGTGCGCATGAGCCGGGGACGATGCTGGATGCCCGGATTACGGCGGCAGAGGGATATGATTTGACCGCCAGAATAGTCCGAACAAAGGCCCGCCGCGCCCCTGAAAACGTTGACACCCCCGGATAGTTGGCTATAATCCGCACCCTTTGGAGGACGCTATGGCTTATAGACTTTGCTCTCTCGCAATCATAAGCCTTTTGCTGCTCTTCGCAGGCTGCAGTATCAAGGGTGATGATCGTCCTGCCAACCAGGGCGAGGCCGCGAAGTACCTTGCGGATATCCCTGTGCCGGTAGGGTTTAAGATGCTTTCGACCTCGTACAGTTCGACTTCGGGCAATACGCGGGTCGGGTCGTTTCTGCTCAAGGGCAAGGAGCATCCGTCGTTCGTCCAGGAGTTTTACCGGAGCGCGATGCCCAAGCTGGGCTGGGAAATCTACAGCGAGGAATCGACGCCCAGTGGCCATGAATCGCTGATGTACATGCGCAAGAGCGGTACGGTCTGTGTTATCAAGATTACCCGCAAGATGCGGGCGACCAATATCGAAATACAAGTTCGTTAGCCAGGAAAGCTCAGGATGGCAAACAAATCTTCCAGAAGGAATCAAGTAGATCCCCTCGATGACCTGATCGGCATAGATATGCCGTCAGGCGACGCGACCCCGGCGCATGAGAAGCTGAAAAACTTCTTCGTAGCCTACTACAAGCCGGTTGCCGTGTTGCTGGCCATCGTCATTCTCTTTGGCGTGGCCCTGTACGTCTATTCCACCGTGCAGAACAAGAAGATGCTCTCTGCAGTGGCCAAGCTGAAAGACGCAGACTCCTACGAGAAGATCACGGATCCAGAGCTGATCAACCTCGTCAAGGGCACCCCGCTTGAGTACGAATGGAACGTCAAGAAGCTCGAGCGCATGGTCAATCGGAAGAGACCCGGCGAGGGCAGCAAAGAGATCGACTACCAGAGCTACATCGACGAGGCCGAGAAGTTCCTCGAGAAGTATCCTCGCTATGCCTCTGCACCGGTGATCCGCTACAACGTGGCAACATACTACGTTTTCCTGGGCCAGATTGACAAGGCCATCGAGAACTACAAGAAGGTTGCCGAGCATCCCGAAGCCCGTCTATTCAAGGAAGTCGCCGAGCGCGAAATCGAACTCCTCAATGACTACAAGAAAGACCCCAAGCTGGATGAGAACTACCGCGCTGCCTTAGAGGCTCACGGTAAGGAATTGCTCGCAACTCCAACTCCGTTGCCTTCACCCACCGGTCCCGTAACGTTGCCATCGGTTCCGCCG
>Ga0265297_10005852_pt1 | contig 18341 bp, 20 predicted proteins | sample Munlanlwell13791_FD_192502 | JGI IMG/M metagenome (GOLD analysis project Ga0265297, IMG submission 192502) | Leachate microbial communities from a municipal landfill in Southern Ontario, Canada - Leachate well 137-91 | ecosystem: Engineered > Solid waste > Landfill > Unclassified | place...
CTCGCGTTTCTGGCCGCTGGATGAGTATACTCCCGGCAGGGGCCAGCCTAGTTTTGATAAACAGTTCGTGCGTGATTATTTAGAAAGCCTGGATTGGGATAAAACTCCTCCTGCGCCTGGCCTGCCGGAAGAGATCATCTCTAAAACAACCCAAAAGTACCTGGAAGCTTACCAGAAACTTACCGGAAGGAAACTGCCGTAAAATTGAGAAAATTCAAGAGCCTGCTTTCTTTAATATTAAGGATTTTAGTCAGCGGGATACTTTTAGTTTTATTATTCAAACTTAACCGTATTGACCTGCGCGACCTGTTAAATGACGTAAAAGGCGCAAATAAGCTGTTTTTGTCGCTGGGTTTCTTAACTTTCTTGGTTACCTACTTTCTTGGTTTTTTACGCTGGCAGATGCTGCTTAAGGCGGCGGGTATCAATGCCTCGGCCAAGAAACTGATCACTGCTTTCTCCGGGGGGATTTTTTTTAGTATCTTTTTGCCTTCTACGATCGGCGGCGACATTGTCCGTACAGCGGACCTGGCGGAGCATACTAAAAAAGCCAAAGAAGTCATTGCTACGGTTTTTCTTGACCGTTTGAGCGGCTATATTGGCCTGGTGATCGTCATTCTACCTGCCTTCTTATTGGGCGGCGAGCTTGTGCGTGATAAATTTGTCCTTCTATCACTGGCGGCTATCGTCGGCTTATTGTTTTTGGTATTATTGGTTTTGTTTAATAGTTTTATCTATGCCAGGATAACTTCCTTTTTGGCATCTCCGGGCGCAGGAAAGATCAAGGAGGCGCTTAAGAATCTTCATCACGAGATCCATATTTTCCGGCACCGCAAGAAACTGATCCTGCATAACCTGATCTTGTCTTTTTTTATCCAGCTTATTTATCCCTTAAGTGTTTATTTTATCGGCCTTGCTTTAGGTGTCCGGGTTAGCCTTATCTATTATTTTATCTTTCTGCCGATCATCGGCGCGGTTACGCTTCTACCTATCGCTATCGGCGGTTTAGGGCTTAGGGAATACCTCTTTGTGATCTATTTCGCTAAAGCGGCGGTGGCAAAACAACTGGCCGTGGCAATGTCGCTTTTATCTTTTTCTTTCATTGTGCTCTACGGGGCAATAGGAGGACTGATCTATGTCCTTACTGTACATCATCGACGCGTACAACATCATTAACCATCCGGCTTTTAGCTTTGAGAAAAACTCTCCCAATATCCAGCGCGCACTCCTTAATTTTATCCAGAAACGCAGGTTGACCGGCAGCCCAAAAAACAAGATCATCCTGGTTTTTGACGGTTATCCTCCTGATGGAGAGAGTTTTCCCCAGGATAACCAGGCGTTGTTCGTTTTTTCCAGGGTGATCAGCGCTGATCAGAAGATCGAGAAGCTTGTGGCTGAATCAGCGGCGAGAAAGAATATTATAGTGGTTACTGATGACCGGCAGGTGCAGTTTATGGCCCGGTCCCTGCATGCAAATACTTGCGCTGTTGCGCAATTCAGCGGACAAAAGAAAACCGGGCGCTTGATCCAGAAAGAGAGAGATGCTCTTGAAACAAAGGTTTCTTTTTCTGACGCGCAGAAGATCAATGCTGAACTTAAAGAAAAATGGCTAAAGTAGGCCAACCAGGGAAAAACTATATTAAATTTCTGGGGACTGCCGGAGCGCGCTTTGTGATGATCAACCAATTGCGTTCATCAGCAGGTTTATGGCTTGATTGCGCCGGCACAAAAGTGCTTATTGATCCCGGGCCAGGCAGTATCGTGCGTTGCGCAAAAAGCAGGCCGAAACTCGATCCGAGACAGCTGGATGCGATCATCCTGACGCACCGCCACCTTGACCATGCCAACGATATTAACGTGATGATTGAGGCAATGACAGGAGGAGGTTTTAAGAAAAAAGGGAAAGTCTTCTGCCCCGAAGACGCGGTAAATGACGACCCGATTATTCTTAAGCATGCGCTGGCTTTGCCTGAAGAAATATGCCTGATCCAGGAGAAGCGGCAATACCGTGTAAATGATTTTGTTTTTACCACTTCCATGCGCCACGTCCACCCCTGCCAGACCTTCGGCTTGAAATTCAGCGTGAATAATACCAGTGTCGGGTTGATCTCCGATACGGCTTATTTCGATAAACTGGCAGAGTTTTATAAAACGGACATTTTGATTATTGCGGTAGTCCTTCTTGAGAAACGTCCGGGGATATCCCATCTTTGCCTGGATGAGGCAGCAGAGATTATTAAAGAGGCCTCTCCGAAGAAAGCCATCCTTACGCATTTTGGCATGAGTATGCTTCAAGCTAAACCACAGATAAAAGCGGCTCAGCTTTCTGACAAACTCGGTATAGAGGTGGTTGCTGCCACTGACGGGATGCAGGTTGATCTGGGGATAAATCTGGCTTGACATAACCGCATAAACATGGTAAATTAAACCCTGTTGTTCTTAAAAAAGGAGGGAGTATGAGTAGCTGGCAAGTTGTGTTGTTGGAACCTGCTAGGACTGTTCTTTCTCAGATCAGTCAGTTCTTGGTAAGCCTGTTACTGGTGATTGTTATACTTATCATCGGTTGGTTGATCTCCAAAGTAATCAGGACAATCGTGACGAAAGCCCTGAAGCTTGTTAAACTGGATAGCATCAGTGAGCGTATTGAATTGGCCAATTTGCTTGAAAAAGGCGGTATAAACCTCACGCTTTCTGAATTAATTGGCGCGCTTTGTTATTGGATCGGTATTTTAGTCACTTTCATGGTGGCAATCAATGCCGTGGGGCTGACGATCGCCGCGGAGTTATTGAATAAAGTCGTGCTTTATATACCTAATATCATTGCCGCTATGTTTATTTTGATACTGGGTATGTTTGCCGCTACTTTGTTAAAAGGTATCGTTCAGACAGCAGCAAATAATGCCGGCCTTTCCCAGGGCAAGATACTTAGCCAGATAGTCGAAGGGATCGTGCTTGCTTTTGTTATTTTTGTAGGTTTAGAGCAGCTTAAGATCGGTATCAGCCTTACGGGCTTGACCTTATCCATCATCCTGGGTTCTATAGGTTTAGGGTGCGCTTTGGCCTTCGGCCTGGGCTGTAAGGATATTGCCGGTAAGTTTGTCTCGGAGATTATTGAGAAATCAAAAAAGAAATAATGCAGTTTGTTGTTAAATAGAATAGGCCCCGCATTCATTAAAAAGTGCGGGGCTTATTTTTTTTGTGCAAGGCCAAAACCATGAAAATACTTTCCGCCTTCTCTAAAAAAGATGAGGTTTTGCCGCTTATTGATGCAGGCGCCGATGAGCTTTATTGCGGCATAGTGCCTTATGCCTGGGAAGCCAAATACAGCGTTTTTGATACTTTAAACAGGAGAGAAGGATATGGGGCGAATTTTTCCTCTTTTAATGATTTATCGGCTGCAGTCCGGTCAGCGCATAATAGGGAAGTCCCGGTATTTATCACAATGAACGGCCTGTATACGCCGGGCCAGTATCCTTTGATCAGGAGAATAATCCACAGTATAGAGCTTTCCGGGGCAGATGGCCTGATCATTGCCGATATAGGTTTATTATTAAGTTTAAGGAAATGGGGTTTTCGCGGCCAGGTTCATATGGGCACAGGCGGCACTACTTTTAACTCCCAGACAGCTTTATTTTATAAGCAGCTCGGCGCCTGCCGGATAATACTGGATCGGCAATTGACTGTTGGGGAGATCAAGGATATTGCCAGGAGATCTGCGGCCAAAGTTGACCTTGAAGTTTTTATTTTGAACACACTTTGCAGCAATGTGGACGGTTTTTGCACTTTTTACCATGGCTTGCCTGTGGCAAGCAGCCAGGTCAATGCGCTTAACCGTAAAAATATGAAGGTGAGGTTTTTTAAATCCTATGATCCTGATTACCAGGGGCATGGCTGCAGCCTTAATTTTTCTAAAGAGGTATTTGATCTTAATGGCAAGAAATTAAAATCCGTTGCTCTCAAGAAAGCCTTTTTGCAGGGTGATATCCATAAATCTTGCGGCGTTTGCGCTCTTTTTGATTTCAATAAGATGAAGATCAAGGCGCTTAAGATAGTAGAAAGGGGAGCGCCCCTGGAATCCAAACTGCGGGATACGCGTTTTGTCAGGCAGGCCGTAGATGTATTAAAGAAAAAAAGGAGTTTATCGCGCGGTGATTTTATATCTGCGATGCGCTCGCTTTATTGCCAGACGTATGGTTTTAAAGCTTGCTCAGGTTTTTCCTGTTATTATCCTTCTGTTTTCGCCAAAGAGGGAGGCAAATAGATGATTGAGAAAGCGATTTTTATCACTGGCCTCAAAGGCCTGAAATATGTAACTAGAGGTTTCAACCGCCTGTATTTTGGCAATGAGTTTTGTGAAAAGCGCATCCCCAAGCTGGAAGAACTTAAAAAAGCGCTTCGCTATTGCCGCAAACACAAGCTTTTATTTTCGTTAGTTACGCCCTATGTGACCGATAAAGGTTTAAGCAGGTTAAGTAAGCTGCTTGACTGGTTGGTGAATGCCAGGCCCGGGACTGAAGTCATTGTTAACGATTACGGCCTGTTGAACCTGATCAATAAGAAGTACATCCTGATCAAACCTGTATTAGGCAGATTATTGACTAAACAGAAACGCGATCCGCGCATAGCTGATTTGATCAACACTCAGCCCGAAAAGCATACTTTTTTTAAAAAAGGAAATGAGTATTACATCGTATTTTCTAAGAAAATACCGCAAGAGCTTAGCGGTTATTTCAGGGAGGCAAATATAAATCTGCCTGTTATCCGCAGTTTCTTAAAGAAGTACCGCATTGATAGGGCAGAGGTTGATAACCTTTTGCAGGGGATCAAACTGGATATCCCGGAAAATGATCTGTTTGTTTCTCTTTATTTTCCTTATGGGTATATTACGACCACGCGCTTATGTTCAGCAAACCCGATGCGCAAGGAGGAAAAATTTGCCTGTAGGATATCTTCCTGCGAGAGATCATGTTTGCGCTATATGGAGAAGTTAAAGAATAAATATATGCCTGTACTCTATAAGAAAGGCAATACTTTGTTTTTTAAGAATACACGCATTCCGAGCCGTAAAAAACTTATTGCCGCAGGTATCAACAGGATAGTTTACCAGCCCAAAATCCCGCTTTAACAGGGAACAAATCCAGGCAACATATTAATTGACAAAAGGTAGCGGTATGTTAAACTTGTTATGAGCATATGCTCATAATCAGGAGGTTATCGTGCGGCCAAAAAAGATCCGCTGGATAAAATGTAACCCGAAGGAGAGATGTTTTAAGCCCTTATGCAAGCCATTAGATAAGCTTGATGATGTCTATTTGACGCTTGATGAATTTGAGGCTATCCGGCTTGCCTGTCTTGAAGGCCTTAAACATGTTGATGCCGCCAGGAAACTTAAGATCTCCCGGCCGACATTCTCCAGGATAATCGTTTCTGCCCATAAGAAGATCGCGGATGGCCTGGTAAATATTAAAGCGATCAGGATAGAAGGCGGTTGTTGTAGGATTACGAGAAGGAGCATCTAATGAAAGACTGGAAAAAGTTTCTTTATATTCTAGCCGCATTTTTGGCGTGTTTTTACCTGCCGGTTGAGAATTTACGTTTTACTAATGCCATTTTCGAGGCTTTGGCACTTGTTAAGTGGTATGCGCGGGAACACGTACTTTTATGCCTTGTTCCGGCATTTTTTATCGCTGGCGCGATATCGGTTTTTGTCAGCCAGGCATCAGTAATGAAGTATTTCGGGGCCAAGGCAAATAAATTCCTTTCCTATAGCGTAGCATCTGTGTCTGGGGCGATACTCGCTGTATGCTCTTGCACTGTTTTACCGCTCTTTTCTGGAATATATAAACGCGGAGCTGGCCTTGGTCCAGCGGTTGCTTTCCTGTATTCAGGGCCTGCGATAAACGTTTTGGCAATTATTCTAACGGCGCGGATACTTGGTTGGCAATTAGGCCTGGCAAGAGCGACAGGTGCGGTTATCTTCAGTATTGTTATTGGATTGCTTATGCATTTAATCTTTCTTAAGGAGGAGCGCGCTCGCCATGCGAGCGGAGATCTAAAGTTTGGCGAGGTTAAAGCGTCTCGTCCGCTATGGAAAGATATTATTTATTTTTTCTCTATGGTCGCTATACTTGTTTTTGCCAACTGGGGCAAGCCTTTAGAAGGAGATGCAGGGATTTGGAGTTTAATTTATGCTTCCAAATGGTGGATTACAGGATTTTTCTTAACAGTTTTAGGATTTTCTCTTCTTAGGTGGTTCAAAAAGGATGAACTAAAGGAATGGACCGGAGCTACCTGGAGTTTTGCGCTTCAGATATTACCGCTTCTTTTGGGCGGTGTGCTTGTATCGGGATTTCTTTTAGGCAGGGTTGGCCAGGAAGGGGTTATCCCTTCTAGGTTTGTTGAGATGTTAGTGGGCGGGAACTCCTTGCGGGCGAATTTCTTTTCTTCGATCATAGCGGCTTTCATGTATTTTGCCACGCTTACCGAGGTACCTATTCTACAAGGATTGATTGGATCTGGCATGGGCAAAGGGCCTGCCTTGGCGTTACTTTTAGCTGGGCCTGCGTTGAGTCTGCCGAGTATGTTGGTTATTCGGGGTATTATAGGCACTAAGAAAACCGCTGTATATGTGGCTTTGGTTGTGGTGATAGCGACTATAAGCGGTATGATTTTTGGGATGATAGTTAAGTAAATGGGAAAATATGTATAGAGAAAATAATAAAGAAAGCCGGTTGATAATATCCGCAGGGTTTAATTTAGCTACTACCTTAGTCCAGATCATCGGAGGCATCCTTTCAGGAAGCCTTTCACTGATCTCTGACGCTTTGCATAATTTAAGCGATACCTTGGCTTTGGTGATCAGTTTCTTTGCGCTGCGCCTTACTAAACGAAAAAACACTGAAGCCCAGACTTTTGGTTATAAGCGTGCTGAGATCTTAGCAGCACTTTTTAACGCTTGCGCTTTAGTAGTAGTTTCGCTGTTCCTATTCAAAGAGGCCTTTTTTAGATTTTCTCATCCGCATCCGATAAACAGTGTACTTATGTTGTCTGTGGCTCTAGTTGGATTAATTGCCAACATTGTTTCCGTATTCCTTCTTAAAGCGCATGCGCATGAGGATTTGAATATACGGGCAGCATATGTGCATCTTTTTTCTGATTTTCTTTCTTCTATTGCGGTAATTATTGGCGCTTTGGCGATTCTTATCTCCAAAGCGTATTGGATTGATCCGCTTTTGACAATTCTTATCGGCATCTATGTATTAAGAGAAGGATATAAAATTATTGAAGAAAGTACGCACATTCTTATGCAGCATGTTCCCAAAGGGGTCAATTTAAAGGAAATCCAGGCGCGGATCGAAGGCTTTGATGGAGTTAAAGATATCCATCATGCGCATCTATGGGCAGTGACTGAGCGGGATATTCATTTTGAGGCGCATATCAATGTATCAGGCGATATGCCGGTAAGCGAAACCTGCCTTTTAGTAAAGCAAGTTGAAAAAGCGCTTAAAGAACATTTTGCCATTACACATGTAACTTTGCAGATTGAGTTTAATTCGTGTAAAGGAGTGCCTCTAGTTAAGGCATAAAATATGGAGAGGAATATAGTAAAGAGATGAAAAGCAAAGCAAAAGAAATTAAAAAAATCGTTAGAGAGGGTTATGCCAAGGCAATCGCGCAGGATACTTCTTGCTGTTCTGCGAGTTCTTGTTGTGGAAACACAAACAAAGCAAAAGATATAAGTAAAACGGTTGGATATAGCGATGCGGAAATGAACACCATTCCTGAGGGTGCGAATTTGGGTTTTGGATGCGGTAACCCGGTAGCCATCGCATCCTTAAAAGAAGGCGAAATAGTGATTGATTTAGGCAGCGGTGCAGGGTTTGACGCATTTCTGGCTTCTGCTAAAGTTGGTAAAACTGGCCACGTTATCGGTGTTGATATGACAGCGGAGATGATTGAAAAAGCTAAAACGAATGCCAGAAAAGGCAATTATACGAATGTAGAATTCAGGTTAGGGGAGATCGAGAATTTACCGGTTGATAGTAGCTCGGCCGATGTAATCATATCAAATTGCGTTATCAATCTTTCCCCTGATAAAGAACAAGTATTCAAGGAAGCTTTTAGGGTGCTAAAACCTGGCGGTAGGCTGATGGTTTCAGATTTGGTGCTTGTTAAAGACCTGCCGAAAGAGATTAAAGGCTCGATTGAGGCATATGTGGGTTGTTTAGCCGGAGCGATTAAGAAAGATGAATATCTAAAACTTATAACAATGGCAGGATTTAAGGATGTTAAGGTGATAAGTGAATCAAGTTATCCGGTGGATGCCATGTTTGATAACCTTGAGGGCGCTCAAGATGCGATAGTTAGTATAAAAGTTTCTGCTGTAAAACAATAATCGGAGGAGCATGATGAAAATAGAAATCTTAGGAGTTGGCTGTCCGAAGTGCAAACAGCTCACCGCAAATGCCGAAGCGGCAGTCAAGGAATTAAACATTCAAGCGGAGATTGGCAAGGTCACGGATATTGATAAGATTACTGAATATGGAGTGATGATGACGCCTGCTCTGGCGGTTGATGGCACAGTGGTTTCAGCAGGAAAAGTTTTGAGCAAAGACGAGATTAAAAAGATTATCTCAAAGTAGGAGGTATTTCAATGGCTGGCAATTGTATGTGTAATGAGGCTGGTGTTTTGATATTCCCGTGCTCCGGAGGATCGGATGTAGGAGAGCTGTCAGATAGAGTAGCTCGTAAGATGGCAAAGTGCGGGCAGGCGAAAATGTTTTGTCTGTCTGGTATCGGGGCACATATCCCTGGCATGATCGAATCCACAAAAGCGGCAAATAAATTGATCGCCATAGATGGTTGCCCGGTTGCCTGCTCAAAAAAGACGCTTGAGCATGCCGGTTTTAAAGTTATAGCGTTTAACCTTCAAGAGATGGGGTTTGAGAAGGGGAAAATTGAAATTAACGAGGAAACTATTGAAAGTATTGCCTCAAAAATATCGGGAGGAGAAGTTGAAGAAGCTACTACTAATAATTCTGGCGGTTGCTGCGGTAATTAGTCTAAATTTTGCAGCCTTTGCTGCTGAAAATAAACCGGCAGCTAAAGTTATAGCCTATTACTTTCACGGTACTTTTCGTTGCTATAGCTGCACGAATATGGAGAAATACTCAAGGGAGGCGATTGAGACGAGTTTCAAAGACGCGCTTGCTTCCGGCAGCTTAGAGTTTAAGGCGGTTAACGTAGAGGATAAAGGTAACGAGCATTTTGTGAATGATTATCAGCTTTATACAAAATCGCTCATTCTGTCCTTGGTTAAAGACGGTAAGGAGATTAAGCATAAGAACCTTGATAAAATCTGGGAGCATTCCCGTAATAAGCAGAAATTTATTGATTACGTGACTAGCGAAATAAGCAATTTTATGAAGGGCACTAAATAATGGGACTGTTAATTGCTTTTGGCTCGGCTTTATGGCTTGGGATATTGACTTCCATTAGCCCTTGCCCTTTGGCGACGAATATTGCGGCTGTCTCGTTTCTTTCAAAAAAGATAGCGCATCCTGCTTTGGTCTTTCTTTCGGGCCTTGCGTATACGCTTGGGAGGATGGTTTCGTATGCGGCATTGGGATGGATCATTATTAATTCGCTTTTGAGCGTTCCTCAGGTCGCCCAATTCCTGCAGAAATACGCAGGCAAAACATTAGGGCCCCTTTTGATCGTTACCGGGCTCATTTTGTTAGAGGTAATTACTCTTCGCCTTCCAGGTGTTGGGCTTTCACAAAAGCATCACAATAGACTTGCCGAAGCAGGGGCTCCGGGAGCATTTCTCTTGGGACTAATTTTTGCCTTGGCGTTCTGCCCGGTTTCAGCAGCCTTATTCTTCGGAAGCCTTATCCCTTTAGCGCTTAACAGTAAAGTTGGGACCTTATTGCCTTTTATTTATGGGGCAGGAACAGGCCTTCCTGTCTTGATATTCGTTATTGCGATCGCTCTGGGCGTTACTTCGATGAGCCACTGGTTTCATAAGATCACAAAGCTGGAATATTACACTCGCAAGGTCACTGGGGTGATTTTTATTACTGTTGGGTTGTATTACATGAACGCATATATTTTTAGATTATTTTGATGCCAGGGAGGTTATATGGAAGAGGCTGTTTTTCAGAAAAGAGGTTTAGGTTTCTTTGAGAAATATCTTACGCTTTGGGTTTTCGTATGTATTGGCTTAGGCGTATTGACCGACAAGGTCGCTCCGGGGGCGGCGAAATTACTTGACGGCCTTTCTATTTATATCAATGATGCCCCGGTTATTTCAATACCGATAGCAGTTTGTTTGTTTTTCATGATGTATCCTATTATGGTGAAGATTGATTTTGCGGAAGTTATCAAAGCGGGGAAATCACCTAAACCGGTATGGTTGACACTTTTTGTGAATTGGGCGGTTAAACCGTTTACTATGTATATTATAGCTTATTTTTTTCTGGGAATCCTGTTTAAAGGATTGATCGGGACAGATGCGGTGGATTTTGTCAAACTTCCTCCTGGGGCGGATTGGAGCGTGGGTTCTATTCATGGTGCGGGAACGGTTGTTATACATGAAGGCCTAAAAATGCTTCAGGTGCCGCTCTGGCGCAGTTACTTTGCCGGGTGTATCTTGCTTGGTATTGCTCCCTGCACAGCGATGGTTTTGGTATGGGGATTCCTGGCTAAAGGCAATGACGGACATACTTTGGTCATGGTTGCGATTAATTCGCTGACCATGCTTTTACTTTACGGAGTTTTAGGAGGATTCCTCCTAGGCGTTGGAAGGATGCCGGTCCCCTGGCAAGCCTTGTTACTATCCATTGTTATTTATGTGGCGCTGCCTCTTATAGCAGGGTATTTTTCTCGGAAGTGGATCGTAACGTTTAAAGGCATAGAGTGGTTTAATAAGAAGTTTCTTCACCTGTTGAGCCCTGTTTCAATCGTTGCACTTTTATTTACCCTGGTACTTTTGTTTTCATTTAAAGGAGAGATTATTCTTGCGCAACCGTTGACTATTCTTTGGATAGCTATCCCGCTTTTTATCCAAACCTGTTTGATTTTCGCGGCTACCTATTGGATGGCTAAGAAATTAAAGTTAAGCTATCAGGATGCCGCGCCTTCAGCAATGGTTGGAGCAAGCAACCATTTTGAAGTCGCCATTGCTACAGCGACTATGCTTTTTGGGATCTCATCAGGTGCGGCGCTGGCGACAGTTGTAGGCGTACTGATCGAAGTGCCGGTTATGTTGATGTTAGTAAAATTCTGTTTGCGGACTCAGGGCTGGTTTAGCCGCCAAAACGCTTAAGAACAATAATCAAAACCAGTTTCTATTTTTGAGGTGGTATTTTCTAATAAATGATAACTAAGTCATAGCTGGATTAGTATATCTTCTATATGGTATAATAAAATCATACAGGGGGATTTTGTATAATGATGAGAAAATGCAATAATTGCGGGCAAAAAGAGCATTGCCGGGATTCATTTATATCATGGTTGTTTTTTCTCGTCGGGTTGATCGCGACAGTCGCCATCCGTATAGTAATGGTATTAGATGCTTACCATCCTATTTATGGGAAGATTGCCTGGTATATAGGCGTCGCGGGATTTTTTATTTTTTTTGTTTATAAATTTAAGGTAGATATTGCCCGCTCCCGGCTGATCCAGAAAGAACAACTTGCTGATAAATTACAGAATAAAGCCAGCCTTGAAGATAAAGATTACCGCCTTTTAAGTTCAATACTCTGCAGCCTGTCTTCCAGGAAGGATTTAATTAACTATTTGTTTATTTTTGTTTCATCAATGTTGGCGCTTTTGATCGCGGTGTATATCGATATATTCAGAAGGTAGCAAGTTGCGTTAAGAATACAACTCTTCAAAAGCTGCCTGGCGTTATCATCAGCGTTTCTGCCATATCAGCTATATTCTGGTTAAATCAATGGATTTCTGTGAAAATTGTGGTAAAATAACTTTTATAAAAGTATGATCTATACGAAATAACTTAATTTAAAGGCCTGGCAGGCAGTTTGTTCCAGGGGCTTAATTAGGTGGTCGGGCCGCCTTGCATAAAGCAAGATGGTTTCTTATTTTATGAACTAGCTAAAAGGAAAAAATGAGAAGAATATTGCTATTCATCCTGCCGATATTAATCGTTATTACCGCGGCGTTTACGATATTCGGTTACTTTCAGGTGCGCTTTGAAGAAGATAAACTGCTTGATGACCTGAAGCGTAAATCCACGCATATTGCCGAGAGTATGGAGTTATCGGCGCGGGCTGTTTTTACCTCAAAGGACATGAGAAATGCCAACTATCTGGTAGAAAAATTTGAAACGCGCGAAAGGCTGCAGGGTTGTGTGCTCTATGACAAAGATGGGAATATAATCGCCATTACCAAACGTTTTAGTGACTGGAAGGAAAAGGATAAGCCTTACCTGGCCGGTTTATTATTAAACAAAACTTCCCGGGGCGAGCTGGAGAAATTCAAGGATTATACTGTTTACAGTTTTATCCTGCCCATAACTGATGAAGAAGGCCAGCTTTTGGGGTTGGTTGAGGTTATATATGATACGTCATTTGTGCTCACGCGTTTAACGGAGATATGGAAAAGGATCAGCGCGACTTTGGTTATCCTGGTAGCGATAATATTTATTATTGCATTTTTTATCCACCAGCATATTTTTGCTTTGCCTGTTAAACGCCTGACAGAATGGTTTACTCATTTCCAGAGAGGCGATACGGATGAAGCGCATCCGATCAAGGAGCGGGGAGAGTTAGGAAAACTGGCTGGTGAAGTTGAGCAGGTCGCCTTGAGCCTGCGTATCGCACGCAGGACGGTTTCTGATGAAGCGAGTGCGCGCCTGCAGAAAGAAGACAGGTGGACGGAGTCCAAATTAAGGGATCTTACACATGCTAAACTGGGAGATGACGCTTTGTTCGTGGTCTCAAACCGTGAGCCTTATATGCACGTGGTTGACGATGCTACCGGAGTAGTAAGATGCATCCGGCCGGCAAGCGGCGTTGTCACCGCTATCCATCCTATTCTTTGCGCTTGCGGCGGCACATGGGTAGCGCACGGCGCTGGAAACGCTGATAGAAAATTTGTAAACTCCAAAAATAAACTTGGAGTTCCTCCGGAGGATAACCGTTATATCCTTAAGAGGGTGTGGCTTAACAAGGAGGAGGAAGCAGGCTATTATTACGGTTTCTCCAATGAAGGCTTATGGCCTTTATGCCATAATACCCATACGCGCCCGATATTCAGGGAATCTGACTGGCATATGTATAAAGAGGTAAACCAGAAATTCGCCGATAGCCTTTTGAGTGAATTACCGGTAAGCAGCCCGTTCATATTTGTTCAGGATTATCATTTTACCCTTCTGCCTAAAATGATCAAAGAGAAGCGCCCGGACGCAAAGATCGCGCTATTTTGGCACATACCCTGGCCTACGCCGGAGGCTTTCATGATCTGTCCATACCAGAATGAAATACTGGAAGGGATGCTGGCTTGCGACCTGATCGGGTTCCATGTCCAGAACCACTGCAATAATTTCCTTGATACCGCAAACCGGCTGCTTGAATCGCGCGTAGATACCGAGAAATTCAGTATTGTGCGTTCCGGGAAAGAGACTTTTATCAGGGCTTTCCCGATAAGCGTTGATGCGCAGATAGGAGATGGTTCATTCAAAGTAGATCCTGCGCGGCAGGTAGATAAGATCAGGAAGGAACTGGAGCTGAAGAATGAGATCATTGCCGTGGGGGTGGACAGGATCGATTATACTAAAGGCATAGTAGAAAGGATCCTGGCGATAGACAGGTTCCTGGAGAAATACCCGGAGTACAAGAAAAAGTTCGTTTTTATACAGCTGGCCGCGCCAAGCCGTACACATATCAAACGCTACCATGATTTAATCGGGGAAATTGACGAATTGGTTGAAAAGATCAACTGGAAACATATTGAGGGTGATTGGAAGCCTATAATCTATCTTAAAAAACATTTTTCGCAGGATGACATACAGCCTTATTACAAGCTTGCGGATATCTGCATTGTCAGTTCATTGCATGACGGGATGAACCTGGTGGCTAAAGAATACATTGCGCAGAAAGATGACCTTAATGGGATGCTTATTTTAAGCCAATTTACCGGAGCAGCGCGCGAGCTTACCGATGCGGTAATGATTAATCCGTATTCCACGGAAGAATTTGCCGATAGCATAAAATTCGCTATCCAGATGCCTGAGGAAGAAAAATGCAGGAGAATGGAAAATATGCGGGAGGTGGTAGCAGAAAATAATATTTTCCGTTGGGCAGCTAATATTATTACCGATATGGTTTCTTTAAAAACTTAACTTGTAAAATAATCGAGAATAAGTTGGGGTTGGTTATTTTGATTAGTTTATGCGTTATAACGCTTTCGCTGATTCCAAAAAAGGCTGCATAAGCGTTACAAACAGGAAAATATCAATATTTCCTATTCAATAAAGGCAGTTAATTACGGCCAGGAGGAAGCTGCTTAATTGCACAATGCGGTATCTTTTTAAAGACTCAAATAAGGTATTCAAGGAAGCAAAGGGCAAGTATTTATCTTTGTTTCTTGATTGTGATGGGACATTGGCGCCCATTGTCGATACTCCGGATAAGGCGGTGATCCCGCGCCGCACAAAAGATCTGATTATAGCGCTTTCGCGTAAAAATAATTGCAGTGTCGCGGTGATCAGCGGAAGATCGCTGGCGGATATCAAGAAAAAATGCGGCATCAGGGGGATTATCTATTCAGGCAATCACGGTTTTCAGATATCAGGGCCGAAGTTAAGATTTACTCGTTCGCTTGCTGCCAGCTATAAGAAAATATTGCGCGGCATTAAATCTATCCTTAAGCAGAGGCTTTCCGGTATAAAAGGCGTCTTGATAGAGGATAAAGGCGTATGCCTTGCTCTGCATTTCAGGCTTGCCAGCAGGGATTCCTTACCTTTTATTAACTCTGTTTTCCGCCAGGCCACTGCTTTCTTTACCGCAGAAAACAAGATTATAGTCAAAGCAGGCAAGAAGGTCATGGAAGTTGCGCCTGCGGATGGCTGGGGCAAGGGTAAGATCGTCCTTTGGATCATGGCAAAGCAGCGGAGCGCTTTAAAAGAAAAAAAGATTATGCCTGTTTATATCGGCGATGACCTGACTGATGAGGATGCCTTTAAGGCGCTTAAAGGCAGGGGCGTGACTATATTTGTTGGTAAGCCAGGCAGTTCCGGGGCAGATTATTATTTAAGAGGAACGCGCGAAGTAGCCAGGTTTTTGCGCTTAATATCGGGTTTAAAATAACGATGAGTGAATTAGTAAAAGCTAATCAGCCGTTCAGGTTCTATACGAGGCTTCACCTTTCGGAGCTGACCGGTTTAAGAGCGACGACTTTGGGCCAATTATTGGAGTTTATCAAAGTCGTCCCCGGCTCATGCATTTATCACCATACGCATAAATTCCTCCAGCAGCATCAATATTTCTCCCCCGAGCCGCCAAATGATTTTGCTTTTTGGGTAAGTGAAGTCCTTGGCGAAGATGAGCTTGGTGAAAGGCTGGCGAGCATTGATACTGTGCAATACACCACGATACGCCAACTCAGGGAGAAGATCATTTCTACCATTGACACATATCTTAAAGTCAATAAATTGGCTAACCTGAAATTCGCGCGCATAGGCGAAGAGTTTCACTTCATTAAATCCGTCAGTTTCGTGCTTCCTACGCATTATCTTGTTTACGATTTGAAGGAATTCGCGGAGATCCTCGGAAAAGTGACTATTGATTCCATATATTTCCATGTTTTTGAGGCACGGTTAAGGCTTGAGCGGATAAATAATGATTTTTCGAACTGGATCGAAAGCTCTCTGGGAGACAAGAAACTGGCAGATATGCTTGCGCATCTTGATCCCTACACACAAACGCTGGAAGGGTTAAGAAAGTCATTGATACAGATGGTGGAAACCAGGATAAAGGATTGATATGGCACAATTAAGTGAATACGCGCCTATTGTCGGGCAATCGGTTATTGACGACCTACGGCTTCTTTCGGAAAAGCTTAAAGGCAAAGTTGTCCAGCATATCAACTCTACTGCTGTCGGCGGCGGAGTGGCGGAGATCTTAAACCGCATGGTGCCTTTATTGAAAGAGCTTGGGATAGATGCCCGCTGGGACCTGATCAAAGGAGGCGAACGTTTCTTTGAAGTCACCAAAAAGTTCCATAACGCTTTGCACGGAAGGCCTGATAAGATCTCGCAAGATGATTTTCAGGCTTTTATGGAAACAAGTTCAAAGAATATTGAAGAGATGAATATTTGTGGCGATATCGTGTTTGTGCATGATCCCCAGCCGATCGCGCTTATCAAGAAGCGGGCTGATAACAAGTGGCTTTGGCGCTGCCACATCGATGTATCAAGCCCGAATAAAAAAGTATGGGACTTCCTGATGGATTTTATCGTCCATTATGATTCCGCGGTTTTTTCCGCGCCATCATTTTCCCAGAAGCTGCCGATCCGGCAATTTTTGATCCCGCCTTCGATAGACCCTTTAAGCGATAAAAACAGGGAATTAACCAAGCAGGAGATCGATGCTGTCCTGGAGAAGTATGCTATACCTCAAGACAAGCCGATGATCACGCAGGTTTCCCGCTTTGACCGTTTGAAAGACCCTTTGGGCGTCATTGAAACCTACCAAAAAGTGAAACATTATATTGATTGCCGCCTGATCCTTGCCGGTGGGACTGCTACTGATGACCCGGAAGGCATACAGGTGCTTAGCGAGGTCCAGGAAAAGGCAAAAGAGGACAAGGATATACACGTCCTTCTTTTACCGCAGAACGACCTGGAAGTAAATGCGCTGCAAAGGGCGTCAACGATCATAATGCAAAAGTCCCTGAAGGAGGGATTTGGTTTAACCGTTGCTGAAGCACTCTGGAAAGCAAAACCTGTGGTTGCCTCAAATGTCGGAGGCATACCTCTGCAGATCAAGCATAAATATTCCGGGTTACTCTGCCATTCAGTTGATGGCGCGGCTTTTGCGCTTAAGCAGATGTTGAACAGCCCGGAATACGCAAAAAGACTTGGTGAAAACGGCCGCGAACATATCAGGAATAATTTCCTGCTTACCCGCCATTTAAGGGATTATATGCTTTTATTCCTTTCGCTTTATCATGGCGAGGACCTGGTTTATCTGTAGCTATCATCTGTTATGAAGAAAGGTTCAGCAATAAAAACAGTATTCATTCGCACATTCGGTTGCCAGATGAATATGCGCGATTCCGAGATGATTTGCGGCCTGCTGCAGAAGGCAGGCTACGCTATCTGCGATCATCCGGACAAGGCGGATGTGATCATCGTAAATACCTGTTCTGTGCGCCAGCATGCTGAAGACAGGGTGTGGAGCCAGATCGGCGCGTATAAAAGCGGAAAGATAATCGGCTTGGTTGGCTGCATGGCGCAGCATCATAAAGACAGCGCTTTTAACCGTTGTCCGAATATAAGCTTTGTTATCGGCCCCCAGGATATCCAAAGGATACCTGAAACGATCGCTAAATTAATATCAGAGAAGTTCTTTGAGCGTAAGATCTGGGAGACGGATAGCCCCGCCCGCCCGGAGACAGTTTATCATACGGGTTTTTATGATGATAAGAAGCATGCTTCTGTGGTTATTTCTGAAGGATGTTCCAACTTTTGCACCTACTGCATTGTTCCTTATGTCAGGGGGCCGCTACGCCACCGCCGGCTTAAGGATATAATCACAGAAATAAAAGAGGCGTTGGATAAAGGATTGGATTCAATTACGCTTTTGGGCCAGAATGTCAACGCCTATAATGATGGTAGCGATGATTTCCTGAAATTACTGAAAAAAGTTGACAATTTGCCTAGTTTGCGCGAATTTGATTTTCTTACCAGCCATCCAAAAGACACTAAGAAAGGCCTTTTTTCCCTGATCAATGACCTGGGAAAGCTTAAGAGGCGCCTGCACTTACCGGTTCAATCAGGCTCAGACAGGATCTTGAAGCTGATGAAGCGCGGTTATAACAGAAAATTTTACTCTGATTTAGTTTCCGAATATCGTAAAGTAGTTAAGGGTGGCATATTGACCACGGATATCATTGTGGGGTTTCCTTCGGAAAACGCGGAAGATTTCCAGGAGACGTATTCTTTAGTTAAAGACACTGGTTTTAATTCAGCTTTTATCTTTAAGTATTCTCCGCGTTCTGCCACAGAAGCTTTTAGAATGGCTGATAGCGTAAGTAAAAAAGAAAAAGAAGAAAGGCATAGAATGGTCCTGGAGTTACAGCAGGATATCTCTGGA
>Ga0265297_10005853_pt1 | contig 18341 bp, 16 predicted proteins | sample Munlanlwell13791_FD_192502 | JGI IMG/M metagenome (GOLD analysis project Ga0265297, IMG submission 192502) | Leachate microbial communities from a municipal landfill in Southern Ontario, Canada - Leachate well 137-91 | ecosystem: Engineered > Solid waste > Landfill > Unclassified | place...
TACAAAGATAAGATTGAAAAACTTTATTGGATTAAGTACGGGCCTTTTAGTGTGGCTACAACAAGACCGGAAACAATTCTCGGGGACACTGCGGTTGCGGTGCATCCAAAAGATAAAAGATACAAGGAAATGATCGGTAAAAAATATATGATTCCGGGTGTTCTTGGTGATTTTGAAATTCAGGTTGTTGCGGATGAAGCAGTTGATATGGAGTTTGGAACAGGTGCAATTAAAGTTACTCCTGCTCACAGTTTTACTGACTTTGAAATAGCGCAGAGAAATAATGTTCCAATAAAATCGGTTATCGATGAAGCCGGAAAAATGAAGGAGAACTGCGGTAAATATTCCGGAATGACAACTTTGGAATGTCGCGAAGAAATAGTAAAAGATATGGAAAAAATGGGATTCTTGGAAAAAGTGGAGGAATTTAATCATAATCTTTCAGTTTGCTACAGATGCAAAACCACGGTTGAACCGCTTGTTTCGCGTCAGTGGTTTATTGCAGTTGATAAGCCTGCAATTCAGGAAGGCGGCAAGAAAAAATCATTAAAAGAAAAGGCGATTGAAGTCGTAAAAAACGGCGATATAGAAATTGTTCCGGAAAGATTTAACAAAACATATTTCCATTGGATGGAGAATTTACACGACTGGTGTATTTCCCGTCAGATTTGGTTTGGTCATCAGATCCCGGTTTGGTATTGCGATGATTGTGAAGAGTTAACTGTTGCAACGGAGGCTCCTGAAAAATGTAAATGCGGAAGTAAAAATTTAAAGCAGGATCCCGATACTCTTGATACCTGGTTTTCGTCAGGGCTTTGGACTTTTTCGACTTTGGGTTGGCCGGAAAAAACAAAGGATCTTAAGTATTTTCATCCAACGGGAGTGCTTGAAACCGGCTATGATATTCTTTTCTTCTGGATTGCGAGAATGATAATCATGACGACTTACGCGATGCATGAAGTTCCGTTTAAAAACGTATATCTTCATGGACTAATTAGAACAAGGGACGGCAAAAAAATGTCAAAGTCTTCTCCGGAAACATGCATAGATCCGCTTGATATGATCGAACAGTACGGAACGGATGCTTTGCGTTTGAGCTTTATTATAGGTGCAACTCCGGGTAACGATTTACGGCTTTATGAAGAGAAAATCGCGGGGTATAGAAATTTCGTAAACAAGATATGGAACGCATCAAGATTTTCATTAATGAATGTTAGTGATGAAGATTTGGCCGCGAAATTCGATCCTAAAAAACATATTATTTCGCGCGCTGACAAATGGATTCTTACAAAGCTTCAGTATCTTATTAAAGATGTTACGGACGATATGGAACACTTTAGATACTCCGAGGCCGGAATGAAAAATTACAATTTTACGTGGTGCGAGCTTTGTGACTGGTACGTTGAACTTAGCAAAGGAAAGCACTTAAATCCTGTTGTTCTTATTTATGTTCTTAAAAACATATTAAAACTTCTTCATCCTTTTGTACCTTTTGTTACTGAAGTTTTGTGGAGTTATTTGAACGAGGAAAAAATGCTTATAGAAGAATCATGGCCGAAGTTTGATAAAAATCTTTTGTTTGATAAGGAGGTTGAAGAGATGGAAATTCTGCACCAGATAATTTCCGATATAAGAAGCGTAAGAGCGCAGTACAGCGTTGAACCGGCAAAGAAAATAATGGCCGTTATATATGCCGGTAAGTACACAAAGTTTTTGGAAGAAAAAATCGAGCCTCTTAAACGTATGGCCAGGATTGAAAACATAGATATCATTGAAAAAGGCGATAAAATTGAGAAAGCCGTTTGCATATTTGTTTCCGATATAGAAATTTATCTTCCTTTAAACGAGCTTGTGGATACCGAAAAAGAGAAGGCTCGTCTAACGAAAGAAAAGGAAAATTTGGAGAAATTTCAAAAAACTTTATCCGCAAAATTGAGTAACAAAAGTTTTGTGGCGAATGCTCCAAAGGAAATAATCGATGGGGAAAAAGTTAAATTGGCCGAGACAGAGAAGTCGTTGGAGCAGATAAATGCGCAACTTGAACAGTTATAACGTTTATTTTTAGCCCAAAAAATGCTATAATAACTTAATAAACAAATATTTAAGTTATTTATGTCTGACGAAAGAAAAGACGGTATAGCACAAATTGAAGCTCTTATAAAAGAAGGGAATTTGAAGCAGGCTTATTCGGTCTGCAATAAACTGCTTTTGAATTTTCCGGAGAACGGGAAAATAAGAGGTTTGCAAAAGAAAATCGAAAAAATTGTTTACGAACAAAATTTAAAGATTGTAAAAAATGATCTTGTGAATTTAAAGCCGCTTTGGAAAGAAAAAAGATATAAGGAAATTGTGGATAAACTGGAAAGTTTAAAGAGTTATGTTCCGGGTTACGGTCCAATAGAAAAAGATCTTTTTAAGGCTAAAAAACTTTACCGAGATCAGCTTATAGATGGCCAAAAGTTGGCGGTGGACGATTATATAAAAAACATAGAAAAACTTATTTCTGAAAATAAATTTCAGGAAGCCGTTGTTGAATCAAAAAAACTTCTTGCTAAAATACCGGGACATGAAAAAGTTACTTTGCTTGAGAAGAAGGCAAAAGATCTCTTTGTGGTTGAAAAATTAAAAGAGAACGACTTCCTTTTAAAAAGTGAAAAATTTGACGAAATAGAGGCGTTATTAAAAGAACTGATAGCTGTAAATCCGGAATCCGGCAAACTTAAGCTTCTTTTGGAAAAGGCTTCTAAAAGACAAACCGTTGCCTTAAGTTATGAGAAGAAAGATTTTGTTTTCCAGTCTTTTGAACACATAAAAATTCTTGCGCAAAAGAAAAAATGGGAAAAAACAATTGATGCGCTTATAGAACTTTTAAAAGTTGATCCGAGCAACATGGCCGCTTTGGAATTGCTTGATAAAGCCAGAAAAAAATTCGACAAACAACTAACAGGCGAAGTAACAGAAAAGATTTCCGAACTTCAAAAGAAGTTTAAGGCTCAAAAACTAAATAATCCAAAAGGCTTTATTAAGCTTTAAGTTTATATTGTTCTCGTCCAACACGTTCAAACTGTGGCTTATTCTTAAGATTAAGAATAATTGTGATTTTCTTAACCTGTCTCTGTTTAAGAACCTCTTTAATAATGTTTTCCTGTGATTTTGGTTTGCCGTCTTTTAGGATGTCCTGAATTATGTCTGAAACGGTACCTTCTTTGTATCCCCATTCTTTAAGAGCGTATATCCCGCGTCCAATTAAAACAAATTGGTCGTGTCTTATAAGTTCATTGTGAACGGCCTGAAGGTTGATTCTTTTACTGTCGAAATTAAGCTCGGTTATTTTGTTAACTATTTCAACAAAGTGAAGAGGCTTCTTGTTTCTTGAAAGAATATAATGAATTTTATCTCTTAATGTGCGTGGATTTATATGTCTCCATGAAGCAAGTCCAATCCCGTTTTCGGTAGGCTTAAGCCTTTTGTCCAAAGAGAAGATTGATATTATCTGAGTTAGTTGGCTAGGTTGAACATCTTTAAAATGTTTCTTTATTTCATCGAAAATTTTGCTGTGAGATACTATGTCCGACTTCTTTGAAAGAAGGTTTGTTGTTTTTGTGGTAACAGACTTTATGAAGTTTTGATCAACGCTGGAGAATTTTACGTGAGGATGATAATTTATTGTATTTGGTATTCTTTTTATCTCTTTATCAAGCGATAAAGAAAGGTTTAACGCGTTTCTGTTCACGTCAACGTCATTTTTCTTAAGTATGGTTATAATAGCAGCGAAAAGATTATCTTCGGTCATTACGCCTCCATTTTCTTTTAAAATTTCTTTAATAAAATCATTAACGAGTCTAAGTTCGGTGTTCCCAACATTTCTTTGAAGTTTTGTTAGGGCGTTTTTTTCAATCTGTCTGATTCTTTCCCTTGTAACGTTAAACTGCTTACCAATTTCTTCCAAAGTAGCTTTGTAGGTGTTGTCCAAATTGAATCGTCTCTTGATTACATGCTTCTCTTTTTGAGATAACAATATTAAAAGATCCTGAACTATATTTTGTGCATTTTGAAAGGTTTGAACAGGCGTCTTAGACGAATCCATGGGCGCTGAAATTAAAAAATATAATTGATTTATATCAAATTTTTGAAATCCATTTCATTATATTCTCGACATGAATTCAGGAGAAGTAAATGGGGTTTACTTATGGCGGATTTTATTTCTAATTCTACTCGAAAGGCTTTGAATGCATGACGTAACCATGGCAATGAATGGTTTCTATAAGCCTAAAATTCTCTTTGTAGTCAAGCCTGCGACGTAATATGTTTAGATGTACGTCTATTGTGTTTGTGAACATGTTCGCATTTCTATCCCAAACTTTTTCCAGAATTTTTTGTCTACTAAAAACAATGTCCGTGTTGCGCATTAAAAACTCAAGAAGATGAAACTCCTTGTTCTTTAAATCGAATTTATCATTGAACCTAAAGGCAATTCTTGTTTCTAGATTTAATAAAAGATCAGCTACTTTTATTATGTTTTCTTTGCTTCTAACTATTGGTCCGTTTATTCTTCTTTTCATGTCGTATGCTATTTGTCTTATTGGAGTGCTGTTATTTGTCACTATAACATTTTTATTGTCGGTGGATATATCTATGTTATAAGGCTTTATAAGGTAAAGCGGTTTCTCGGGAAAACAGTCCAATATGTTTAGTATCGGATCTATTTTTTCTTCGACCTTTGAATCAACTTTCACAATAGCGCAATCAAATTCATTTATGTTTACCGAGCTTGGGTTGAAGTTATGGAATGAAAGCGGTATGGATTGGATGTTCTCATATTTGAGCCCGCGACTTAAAAAAGAAGATGTAAAAATGTTGTCCGATAGAACAAGTGCATACATACAATAGAGGTTAAGAGAGGGTGGCTTACAAGTAGAATAATATTGATGTTTTTTCCTGCAAGTACGAATATGGGAATTTCCCTTTAAAAAAACAAAAAAACGGGTAAAATTGTGTTGTATTGTAATCATCAACACCAATGATTTTATGAGATTTTTAGGGGATGTAAGATCGAAGCTTGAAAAAAACGGAATTCCTTCATACAGGGCAAACCAGGTATTTAAGGATCTTTTTGAAAAGGGGATTGGCAGCTATGACGACATGAAAACGCTTCCACCCAATGTTAAGGATTTTCTAAAGAAAAATATTCCGATATTTTCAATAGTGCCAAAAAAAGAGACCACCTCTAAAGACGGATCAACAACGAAGATCCTTTTTGAGCTTAATGATGGGAATTTGATTGAATCGGTTTTAATGAAATTTGTCGATGGTAGAAATACGGTATGTGTTTCAAGCCAGGTAGGGTGCATGATGAATTGTAAGTTTTGTGCAACAGGCACGCTCTCTTTTAAACGAAATTTAACTTACGAAGAAATTGCGGATCAGGTTTTATATTTTGCCACTTTGCTGAGTAAAACAAAGGAATATATTACTCATGTTGTTTATATGGGCATGGGTGAGCCTTTTCTTAATTACGTTGAGGTTGCCAAATCAATCGACATGTTAAGAGATGACGCAGCTCTTAATCTTGGGTCAAGGAGCATAACGGTATCAACATGCGGCATTGTTCCGGAAATAAAGAAATTTGCCGCGCAGTTTAAACAGGTTAATCTTGCGGTAAGTCTTCACGCTCCGTCGGATGATGTTCGCAATGAAATTATGCCAATATCAAAAAAATATCCTTTGGAAGAATTAATTGAAGCCTGTACCAAGTATACCGAAATTACTCACAGAAGAATTACGTTTGAATATGTTATGCTTGATGGGATAAACGATAAAGAGAGACACGCGCATCAGCTTGCGGTTCTTCTTAGAGGGTTGCTTTGTCTGGTTAATATAATTCCTTATAATGAAACATCCATTAGAGGAATAAAGGGTTCTCAAAAAAGTAAGATCGATAAATTCAAAAGCATATTGGAGTTAAATCATATACAAGTTACCGTAAGAGTGAGTCTTGGAAAGGATATAGATGCCGCATGCGGTCAATTGGCTCGTAAAAATAAATTATCAATTAACTCAAATAATCATGGAGGACGAAAGCAAAAAGATTCAGGTAAAGTTTGATCAGGCTCAGGAGATAGGCGTTTATAGCAATGCCGTTTCGGTGCATGTTAACAAAAACGAAATGGTTTTTGATTTTGGATACATACTTCCAAATATAAAACCAACCACAATTAAAGTGGCAAGCAGAGTTAATTTAAGTCACGAAACAGCCGAAAGTTTTTTAAAGATTCTTTCAAACGCGGTGCTTGATTTAAAAAATAAGAAGAAACTTTCTAACGAAGAGAAGTAAATGAAGGCGTTAATTCAAAGGGTTAATAGTGCTTCGGTTACTGTTGATTCAAAAGTTATAGGTAAAATTGAAAAAGGAATTCTTGTATTTTTGGGAGTTTCCAAAAATGATACGTCGAAAGATGCCGATTTTCTTGCTAATAAAATTGCGGAGCTTAGAATTTTTGAATCGGGTGATAAACCGATGGATTTATCCGTGCAGGATATAAAAGGGAATTTGCTGATAGTTTCTCAATTCACGTTGTATGGTAGTACAAAAAAAGGCAGAAGGCCTGATTTTGGGGAGGCTGCTCTTCCGGAAACTGCAAATGAACTTTATGAATATTTTGTTAAAGAGTGCAGAAAAAAAGTTCAAAAAGTTGAGACCGGCAAGTTCGGAGCAATGATGGACGTGTCACTTATAAATGATGGGCCGGTAACCTTTATGATTGAATCTTAAGGAAAATCTGATAGGATGACGAAGATAATCAATAATTAATTTCTAATAAATTTATGGATAATAATTTGGATTTAATGGAGAAGGTTGTTTCACTTTGCAAGAGAAGAGGGTTTGTGTTTCCGGGATCTGAAATTTATGGAGGATTGGCCAATACTTGGGATTTGGGGCCGCTTGGCGCCGAGCTTAAAAACAACGTTTTGCGCGCATGGTGGAAGTTTTTTGTTCATTCACGAAGAGACGTGGTTGGCATTGACGCGGCCATTTTCATGAATCCAAAAGTCTGGGAAGCTTCCGGGCACGTAGCCAATTTTAATGACGCGCAGGTTGATTGCAAAGATTGTAAAAAAAGACACAGAGCGGATCATCTTATCGAAGATGCTCTTAAAGATATTAAAGTTGAAGGGCTTACGCCTGAAGATTTAACGAAAATTATAAAGGAAAATGGCATAAAATGTCCGAATTGCGGTTCAAAAAACTTTACAGATGTAAGGACTTTTAACCTTTTGTTTCAGACTCATATCGGGCCAACGGCAAAGGATTCGGAGCCGGTTTATTTAAGAGGTGAAATAGCGCAGGGAATGTTTGTGAATTTTAAGAATGTTTTGAATACAACTCGCAAGAAAATCCCTTTTGGTGTTGCGTCCGCAGGTAAAGCTTTTAGAAACGAGATTACTCCGGGAAACTTTATCTTCAGAACTCTTGAATTCGATTTGATGGAATTCGAGTATTTTATTAAGGAAGAAATGTGGAAGGAAAAGTTTGAATACTGGCTTGAAGAGATGCATAAATGGCTTGACGTTGTTGGTATTCGTAAAGAAAATACCCGCGTAAGAGAGCACACCAAAGATGAGCTTTCTCACTATTCAAAGCGAACGGTTGATATTGAGTATAACACTCCGTTTGGATGGAAAGAGCTCTACGGACTTGCTTACAGAACAAATTTTGACCTTACAAAGCATTCGGAAAGCAGCGGACAGGATTTGAGTTATTTTGATCAGGAAACTGGTGAAAAATTCATTCCGCATGTTCTTGAGCCAACTTTTGGTCTAAGCAGAACTCTTTTAATGATTCTTTTGGATTCATACAATGAAGAAGAGATTGAAGATTCAAACGGAAACAAAGAAACAAGAATTGTTCTTAAATTAAAACCAAGTATTGCGCCATTTAAGGCTGCAATATTGCCTTTAATGAAAAAACAGGAATTATTGGATAAATCGGATCAGATATTTGATCTACTTAAGAACGATTTTGCTCTGGATTTTGATGTTACAGGCAGCATAGGAAAGAGATACAGAAGACAAGACGAGATAGGGACTCCTTTCGCAATTACGGTTGATTATGATTCCCTTGAGGATAACGCCGTTACCGTCCGTGAAAGAGATACCGCGAAACAGGAAAGAATTAAAATCGACGAATTATTGTCTTATCTGAGCGAAAAAACGAGATAAAAATTATAAAACCGAAGCTGAATCAATCAATAGTCAATAAGTTGTAAGTTTGGCTTATTTGTGCTAAAATATATAGAAATTAAAAAATAAATACAAAAACAACTTATGTGGGACACATTTTTAAATAACGCTTTGTGGGTGACGGTGCTGGCTCTAGTGCTGTTTTTTGGATTTAGATATCTTGTCCAGACTTTCCGTTATCTTGTGGCGCTTAAACAGACAAAACATCTTGTTTACATGAGAATAACTCTTCCACGAAACGATACACAAAAAGATAAAGATAAAGATACAGAGAAGGATTTTAAAGAGAAGATAGCCATAATGGACCAGTTTTACAGGAATATTCATGAAATACGCGAGCTTACTTTAAGTAACAGAATAATAAATCTTATATTTAATCTTGATGTTGTTTCATTTGAATTGGTTGCGCAAAATAAGCAGATAGACTTTTATGTTGTTACTTATCGTCGTTATGAAAGTCTTATAGAGAAACAAATTACATCTTATTATCCGGACGCGGATGTAGAGTACGTTAAAGGCTACGAAGTGTTGCCAAAAGGATATAAACTTAGGGCTCATTACGCATATTTGTTTAAAGACAATGCTTACCCTATTAAGACATACAAGAAGATTGAGAATGATCCGTTGAATGATCTTACGAATGTACTTTCAAAGCTTGAAGAAGAGGATAGGGCAATATTCCAATTTGTTGTAAGTCCAAGATCGGACAAGTGGAGAAAGAAGGCGGAAAAAGTTGGAACTGCTATTTTCTTGGGTAAAAGTTCAAAAGGCGGATTTTTAAAAATCCCTGTTCTTGGATGGATTTTTACAGCTTTTCAGGCCCTTTTATTTGGGTATGACAGAGTTAAAAAAGAAATGAATACAGGTGCTCCGGAAGGAAGCCAATACGTAAGAATGCTACAGACGAAAGAAGAAACGGCAAAGCAAATAGGTGAGAAATCAGGACAGGTTGGTTTTGATGTTGTTGTAAGAATCCTTGCAACATCAAAAACGGAAACTCAGGCATATAAAATAGCCAGTAATATGATTTTGGCTTTGAACCTTTTTAAAGACGCTTCGTCAAACTGGTTTCAAACAAGAAGAATGATATTTTTTGATTCTTTAAATGATAAATTGTTATTTCACGCTTTTAAAAACAGATTGCAGGCATTTAAATTAATTCCTTTTATACGTGAAAGAAATTCAATCATGGTTCCTGAAGAGCTTGCGGGGATGTATCACTTTCCAAGTAGCAGGTATAACTATACTCCTGTAATTAGATGGCTTCAGTATAAAGTTTTGCCTGCCCCGGTGGATCTTCCGGAGGAAGGTATTTATCTTGGAGACAATGTTTACAGAGGAGTTAGAAGGAAGGTTCACATGTTAAAAGACGACAGAACAAGACATCAATATATAATTGGAAAGTCAGGTTCGGGTAAATCTGCTTTCATAAGCTTTATGGCCAGACAGGATGTTGCCAGTGGTGCTGGAGTTTGTGTTGTTGATCCGCATGGAGATCTTATTGAGGATGTGTTAGCTCACGTTCCAAAAGAAAGAGCAAAAGATGTAATTTTGTTTAATCCGTCCGATCAAGAAAGGCCGATGGGGTTAAATATACTTGAAGTTAAAACTCCTGAAGAGCAGGATCTTGCATCGAGTCAGGCAACTGAAATTTTTATTAAGCTGTTTGGTGATGAGATATTTGGTCCGCGTATTCAGCACTATTTTAGAAATGCGTGTTTAACTCTTATGGAAGACGAAGAAGAAGGTGCAACATTGATTGATGTGCCAAGAATATTCGTTGATGATGATTTTATGAAATATAAGGTCGCAAAAGTACGCAACCCGGTTGTTCGCTCATTCTGGGAGCATGAATATGCGCATACCGGAGAAAGAGAAAGACAGGAGATGATCCCGTACTTCTCATCAAAGTTTGGGCCTTTTATTACTAACTCTATAATGCGTAATACAATAGGACAAACCAAATCAGCGTTCAATTTTAGAGAGGTTATGGACAATCAAAAGATTCTTCTTATTAATCTTTCAAAGGGTAAAATTGGAGATTTAAATACACAGCTTCTTGGTCTTGTTGTGGTTGCGCGTATACAGATGGCGGCCATGAGTAGAGCAGATATGCCTGAGGATCAACGAAAAGATTTCTACTTATATGTGGATGAGTTCCAAAATTTCGCAACTGATAGTTTCTGTTCAATCCTTTCCGAGGCCAGAAAATATAGATTGGCACTTATTATGGCTCACCAATATATCAAGCAGCTTGAAAAGAAACAGGATACATCTATACGTGACGCTGTATTTGGTAACGTTGGTACAATGATGTCGTTTAAAGTCGGCGCCGATGACGCAGAGTATATGGCAAGAGAATATGCTCCGGTATTAACCGAATCGGATGTTCTTGGAATAGCAAACTTTAAGGCTTATATTAAATTGAATATTAAAAATACGACTTCGAGACCATTCTCTCTTGAAACAATTTGGGATCAGTCGCACAAAAATCAAAAAGTTGCCGAAATTGTAAGGGAGTATTCAAGAATGAAGTATGGTCGAAAAAGAGAGTTTGTGGATCAAGAAATAGCTGCACGTATAGGTATTGATTTAAGCTCAGATGAACCAACCGCAAAATAAATACGATGACAAAGTAAAAGGTAACCGCATACTTTTGTTTGGCATAATTGCCGCAATATTAATAGGTATGTTTGGTATTGGTTTTGGTATTAAAGATATAAAAGAAGATATCTTGGAGAAAGATATTCAGATAAGTTCCATGGCGGATGAAATTGGCCAGCTTAAAGAAGAAAATCAATATTTTTATCAGAATGTTTTGGTGCCTGAAATTGAATATGAGGCACTTGAACTTACATCTGAGGTGCTTGAGCTTGCACCTGAGGAACCTGAAATTAGAAATGAGACTCTTCGGCCTGTTGTTGAAGTCGTAGAAAAAGAAGAAACAATTATACAATTGCAGCAGACTGTCGATTATTCCTCGGATATTTTCACTGTTCTTATTTTAGGGACAAACGAAAATCTTACGGATACAATTATTCTTGCTTCAATTAATCCTTCGAAGGAAACAATCACATTGGTAAGCGTTCCGCGTGATCTTTATGTGAACGGTAGAAAGATCAACAGTATTTACAGTGCTTATGGTATAGAAAAAATAAAACAAGATTTAACAAAACTGTCCGGACTTAAAATTGATAAATATGTCGTTTTTAATTTTTCAGCTTTTAAGGAAGTTGTTGATATCTTGGGTGGAATTGATATCTATGTTAAAGAGGGAATCAATGACCCTTATTTCCCGACCGCCAATAACGGATATACGAAGTACAGTATAGATGAAGGTTCTCATCATATGGATGGCGAGCAAGCATTGATGTATGCAAGAAGCAGAAAAACGACAAGTGATTTTGACAGAAGCGAACGTCAACAGCAGGTTATTCAAGCAATAAGAGTAAAAGTTAAGATGCTTGATTTGTTATCGAATGTTGATAAAGCGGTAAATATCTATAGTATTGTTTTAAAAAACATAAAAACGGACGTTGGTGTATTTGAAGCCCTTGGTTACCTTGATAATTATAAAAATTACGCAATAGAAAGTGGCAATGTGATAAGTGATAGCAACTTCCTATATTCGTCTAAAACGATTGACGGTCAGTATATTCTTCTTCCAAAGAGCGGAGATTATTTTGGGATTCAAAAGGCAATCTCCGTATTGATAAATGAGTAATTTTGGGGCATAATAACTATCGCAAATATTAATCCTCTTATTATATGAAAAAAATACTATCTTTTTGGGCAGTATTTATTTTTGTATTTTCAGGTTGTTCAGGAGACGATGGTTCAAATATAGCTGTTTCACCTGAAACTGATGTAACTTATTCGAAAGGAAATGCTAATGCAAAAGTTGTTATAACCGAGTATAGCGATTACGAATGCCAATTTTGTGCAATGTTCGCAATGCAAACGCTTCCTCAATTACAAAATGACTATATTGAAACCGGGAAAGTAAGATTTGTATTTAAGGATTATCCTATTCAAAATCATGAATTTGCTCAGAAGGCCAGTGAGGCCACATATTGCGCAGGAGAACAAAAAGAGGACCTTTTTTGGCAGATGCATGTAGATTTATTTTCGGATCAAAAGAGTATCTCTCGTGAGAATTTAACGGAATTGGCAAAAAAATATGAAATGAATGTGCAGGCTTTTGATGCCTGCCTTGATTCAGACAGATATAAGAATTTGGTCTTAAGGAATAAAAGTGAAGGAAAGAGCAGAGGAGTAACGTCCACTCCAACTATATTTATAAACGACACAAAGCTTTTGGGAGTTCAGCCTTACGAAAATATGAAAAAAGCCATTGAGGCCGAACTTGCGAAGTAATTACCACCAAACTTTTTTTATTCCAAGAAAATAGGCTGAAATGTTAGCCAATAACGAAAGCATCATTGATAAGATGATGATTGTTATTGTGTGCGAAACGGAAGGAATAAATATTATTGAAATGAAAATTAATGATCCGAGAGGATAGTCTATTTGGTCTGCTATAGGCCATGATTGCCCGGATTTTTTTCCGACACGTCTTTTTATAAAACTTTTTATAAGATCTCCGACCAAGGCTCCCGTTCCAAGCAAAAATCCGATTAAAATTGAATTAAAAAGATTATAATCGAGTAAATATATTGAGTGATCTTTTGTGTTTATGTATATGAGATGCTGGATTAGTGCGACTATAACTGCGCTTGAAATACCAACAAAGAAGCCTCTTGCTGTTTTTGATTCTCCGAATATTGACTCTCCGTTAAGTTTTCTGTTTCTGTCTAACGGAAAGGCCAAAGATTTTAAAATATTCAGTCTTGCGGCTACAACAGGGGCTGCGTTTGATACGTAAGCCGGAAGCATGAAATACAATGCTTGAGCGACAATGAATAGTGAAAGTTCCATAATTGAAGGATTTTGGTGGCGGGGGTGGGAATTGAACCCACGACCTCGGGCTTATGAGTCCCGCGCTCTAACCAACTGAGCTACCCAGCCACGTGTAAAAATATATTAAGGGCTTAAAAAGATGAGCGCAATAGAATTTAAAAAACGGGCGGCCAAGTGTGAACTTAGGTCGCCCTGGGGTGGCGAGTGGGGAGCTCCCTTTAGAGCAGGGGCCCATCACTACCGCCTTCTTTTTGATGTCGTTGTCGTTGTTTGAGGTTTTTCCTGGCTCTTCGGTTTTGCCTCATTTTCGCGATTCTGTCCTTGAACTTGATGAGGCTGAAGTTCTGGATGAGCAGGATCGTGAACACTGCGTTGGCGGCGAGGATGGATAGGATGGGATTTACTTTGAGCAGTTCTATAACGCCCCACGTGAGCACCAGTCCCATGACTAAGTACCACGTAAAGCTGTACAGAAAACGCTTAACGTCAGCTCTGTTCTCCAAGCGTGCTTTATCTACTTGAAACTTGAAGATTTTTCCGTAGTCCCAGAGGGTGAAGCAGGTAATCCAGACCATTGCGTACACAATTGTATATGGAGGATATACCGCTGCGATGACAAACGTTATCACCGCTCCAACCTTATCCGTGAACTTTGGGAACATCCTAAGTATGCATTTTCCGGGGAATTCTACGATGTTGGCTATGGTGAAGAACATCAGCACCAGGATCGCTGCGTGCGTCAGTCCCAACCTGAACTCAACAAAGAAGAAATAATCTCCCCAGTAGTGCAAAAGATAGATAACGCCTCCTCCAAACCCGATGATATTTGTACGAAGTTTGCCCATTTGGCTGGTCTTGAACTCGAAACCATATCTCAAGCTCGCCAGCCGAATGGTACTCAAAACTATATCTCGGAAAAGGATTATAGCCAGTGCCCACATCGGGAATTCGTTAAGCGTGTACAGATACGCAAGCATGCTGTACGCCACGATTTTGTCCCCGGCGGGGTCAAAGATCGCACCAAACGGCGATTGCCATCCGTACTTCTTCGCTATGTACCCATCAAGCTTATCAAGCGCGTAGACGATTCCTCCAAGAACGCACAATACAAGGTGTTGTGCTTCATGCGTTCTGTAGGTTAACCACATGCCCAAAAGCACTAACAAAAACAAAAAAATTCTACCTCCTGTGATGTAATTAGGGATACTCTCCTTTTTGAAAGTGAAGGGGTTCATTTTAAGTCTACCTTTCTGACGACGACATCTGCTTAAGAACAACTTACCTTGCCAGTTGTTCCCAAATAAAAATCGTCGTCTGAATTTTCAAAGAGCAAACCAAAAATAATGAAAGTTCGCAAAAAACTTACACCAAATATTGCAAATTAATCAACCCCTAGAAAAGCTTGGTACTAACGGAGAATACAATCTTACCTGCGATTATCAAATCTTTGCTGTCGGCAGCCATTTTGTCGAGGTGGGGAGGACTGTGAAGAGGCTCGAAATAATATTTCTTTCCTTCTCTATAGATTCTTTTTATACATAAATCCCCCTTATATATCACGCCAAAAAGCTTACCGCTTTCTTCGCCAATATCATTATCAAAAACAGGCTCATATACTGTTATATCTCCCAGATATATTCCAAACTCTGGGTAATCACGTATAAAAATTCTAAGCCCCATAAGGTTTTCAAGCGGTTTTGTATATTTGTAGTATCTTCTCAAATTCTGTTTTGACAGATATATAAAATCTTTAAGACTCTTTCTTTGATCAAATATATCCTGAACTGTTTTATTTCTAAGATTTGCGTGTTCAAGCATTGGAATGGCCACTACGTCGTCCGAAAGGTCCTTTCGAATATCGGTTTCAATTAGATTCACAAGTTTATCCCATTTCTTTGCTTTTTCGACATAATGCATCAATCCGGGCTTATCTTCCCCAAGAAAGTAGCCTATTGGTTTTTTTATATATTCGGATATTTTTATAAGCTCGGAAATCTTAGGAATATATCTTCCCTTAACTATATTAGAGACATAAGCTCTTGATTTCTTAATCATTTGAGCAAGCTCCGTTTGAGAGATATTAGCTTCCTTAAGAGCAGTTTTTATCCTACCCGATATTATTTTATTGAAATTTTCATTCATTCTGGACTGGTTTACATTGTGTTAACAAAATATTAACACCATCTTAAATATTGTAAAGATGAAAGTAAAAACTTTACATAAACTGAATCGTTTGTTAAATTTCAATTGGTTTTAGAGAATCTCGAAAGAGAAGAGAGAGGCTTCACAAAAAGTACCCCATTCCTTTTGGAACAGGTGCTTTTTGTATTTAAGCTTAAAATGTAATAGTATCTGGAGTGTAATTTAAATATTACTTGATGCATAAATACGCTAATACCAAACAAGAGGATACCATATACTCAACAGCCGAAATGAGTGCGGTTATTAAGTTTAATAAAGCAAAAATATTCTTTTTACATCCCATCGTAAAACTTCTTGATAAAATTGGAGTTACCCCGAACATGGTTAGCTTGCTTTCTGCAATTGTAGCCGTATTTGCTTTTATACTTTCATATTTATATTCAACTCCGGTGTACTTTGTTATCGGAATATGGATACACATGCTATTGGATGCAATTGATGGAACTTTGGCAAGATATAAGAATAAAATGTCCAGCAACGGGGCAATTATAGATTCTTTATGTGATCATCTTGGTATTATTTTGGCATGTTTTTTTTCATATTTATTTTTTCTTATAGAAGGATCTTACATACTTATATTTGCAATTTTGTACTCGATTTTGATTGGGATAATATTCTATCTTTTAAAGAACAAAAGTAGTTTTTTCTTTGTTGTAAGGCCAAGATTTTATTTGTATGCAGCCTTAACGTTTGATGTTTTTTATTTAACTCATCTGTCATATTACGTCGTATTTATATCGAGCATTATAATGTTTGTCGAAATTATTATTGGAGTTATAAAGATTTTGTCTTTAAGAAAACATACGTTAAAAAACGAGTCTCACTAATGTTCGACTTTAATTGGTTGCGGGGGTAGGATTCGAACCTACGACCTCCGGGTTATGAGCCCGACGAGCTGCCACTGCTCTACCCCGCGTCAAAAACTTCTCTGGTATAATACGCTGCGAAACCTCGATGTCAAGAATTTACAAGAATTTATCTTAGCGGATTGTCTTCAAAAATAAACATTTTCCACTTATCGACATTCGATGCATTCTGTAGATTTTTATTTGAAAGTTGATAAGCATCGATATTAGTTTCTTCTCCAAGTAAAGGCGTTGATGCTATAACAACAACATCTTCTCCGGGATTTATTAATCCTTTGTTTTGTTTCAAGATTTTATCTATATACGCATCCGATGTTACATAATCAAATTCTTCGATCAATTTTTTGTTCTCTTCCGCTATACGTTCATTTTCTTTTTCGAAATCCTGAATGTAAATATCTATCTGATGGCTTTTATAAAAGGCGAGTGTTAGCGAATACAATAAGTACGTGCTCAAAATAATGAGTCCTATGATAATGAAATTTATAAGATTTGACGGTTGATCGTTTTTTCCCTCCATGGTATGAATCTACTGACGAAAGCTAGGAAATACTAGCATAGACTTTTTAAAGCCGCAATGATGAACAAACACGAGAAAATACACTGCATTGGTATAGGCGGAATAGGCTTAAGTGGTTTTGCCCAGATTCTTCATGAAAGTGGAAATATTGTGTCGGGATCGGACATGAATGAATCTCAAATAACGGATTCGATGAAGGAAAATGGAATAAAAATATATATAGGACATGATGAATCAAATTTAAAAAGAACCGTAAATAAGGTGATTTATTCTTCAGCGATACCGGAGTCCAATCCGGAACTTATAAAGGCCAGAAAACTAAATATTCCAACTGTTAATTTGTCTGAGGCGGTAGGAGAATTTACAAAGAAGATGTTTACAATAGCTATTTGCGGTACGCATGGAAAAACTACTGTGACCGCCATGTCCGCTCTTGCGATGATAACTGGGGATAAGGATCCAACAGTTATGGTTGGTTCAAATTTAAAAGAGTTGGGTGATTCAAATCACAGACTTGGTAGGGGAGATTATTTTGTTGTTGAAGCATGTGAATATAAAAGAAATTTTCTTAATTACACTCCAAAAATAATAGTTATTACGAACATTGAAGCCGATCATCTTGATTACTATAAAGATTTGGAAGATTACAAAAGCGCGTTTAAAGAATTTATAGGTAAATTGCCCGAAGATGGTTATTTGATAGCAAATATCGATGATGAGAATATTGTTGATATACTTAAGGGATACTCGGGGAATCTTATAACTTTTGCTTCTAATAACGGTAGTGCGGACTGGGTTTTAAGAGGAAATAAAATTGAAAAAGCCGGCGAATTTGTTGGAGAATTTAATTTGTCCATACCGGGAGCCTTTAACATGATGAACGCTCTTGCAGTTATAGCTCTGGGCCAAATACTAAACATTGAAAGAGAAAAAACAATTGAGGTACTTAATAACTTTAAAGGTGCATGGAGAAGATTTGAGCTTATAGGAAAGTTCAATGATATTGTCCTTGTAAGTGATTACGCTCATCATCCGACTGAAATAAAAAGTACGGTAAAGGCAGCAAGAGAGAGATATGACGGGAAAAAGATCTGCTGTATTTTTCAGCCTCATCAGTACAACAGAACAAAAAATCTGATTGCCGGATTTTCAGTTTCTTTTAAAGATGCCGACGTTGTTATTGTTCCGAATATTTACAAAGTTCGTGACACGCAAAAAGATGCAAAATCAATTTCCGCCAATGATCTCGTGGAGTTAATAAAAGAAAACGGTGTTGAAGCTTATGAAATTAAAACTTACAAACAAATAAAAAATTATCTCGAAAAAAACCCTGACGGTATCGAGGTTGTAATTATAATGGGAGCAGGGGATATATGGGAACTTGGCGACTACTTGCTAAATTCTTAGCTAATCTTTTTCCAGATGGTACCCTTTGGGGTATCTTCAACCAATATGCCATTTTCTTTTAGCTTATCGCGAAGTTCATCGGATTTTTTCCAGTCTTTTTTTGTGCGGGCTTCCTCGCGTTCTTTTATTAACGCAGAAACTTCCGAAGACAAATTTTCTTCTTTCTCGGTGAAAATTATAGCGAA
>Ga0265297_10005854_pt1 | contig 18339 bp, 16 predicted proteins | sample Munlanlwell13791_FD_192502 | JGI IMG/M metagenome (GOLD analysis project Ga0265297, IMG submission 192502) | Leachate microbial communities from a municipal landfill in Southern Ontario, Canada - Leachate well 137-91 | ecosystem: Engineered > Solid waste > Landfill > Unclassified | place...
ACGGCGATCTCCGATACGAGGTCCGCCGGAAGCGTCTCGACCTTGATGTGGTCGAGATTCTTCACGAGGACGCCGCCCAGCTCCTTGACCGCAACTGATTCGCCGACAAAGTGCAGCATGATCTCGGCGCGGAGCTTCTCGGTCATCTTCACCTGGTGGAGATCGGCATGGATGATCGCGTTCGACAGCGGGTGCCGCTGGATATCCTGGATGATGACCTTCGTCGGCGCGCCGTCATCGACCACGAGGTCGACCAGCGTGCTCTCACCGGCCTTCTTGAAGATACGCGAAAACTCGCTTGCGGTCACGGTCAATGGCTTTGATGCGACGCCATGACCGTACAGGACCGCGGGCATGTCGCCGTCGTTGCGTATCGTTTTGGTCTTCTTGCCGAGCACGGTACGGGTGCGGGCGTGGAGCGTGAGGTCTGACATAAGGGTACTCTGCGTTACGGATATTATAGCGAAGGAATGAAGGAATCATCCTTGAGGACTTCGTGCAGGTCGATCGCGTCGTCGGCGGTGACGGTGACGCCCTTCGAGAATTTCGCCACTTCATCCCGCGCGAGGTCCGTCATGATGCCGATGGACTGCGGGCCGCTGCCGTTTGCCAGAATGAGCGCGACGATGGAACCGCCGCAGTGCGTGCATTCAATATGGACGACGTGCGAGTCGTCTTTCTGGGCGATCACGCGCGCCGCCCGGATCGCATACTGCGAATCACAAAACGGGCACGCGGTGAGGACGCGCAGGTTGCCGTCACCGGATATGAATGCGTCGAGATAATTGCTCTGCATGAACGACGATCCTTAGCAGCAGTATACCAATGTGTCCCGCTGCCGTCAAGTATGCCCTAGTGATACGACGTCGTACGCGATATGACGCCCATCGACAGTCCGACCGCGAGGAGACTGCAGATGAGCGCGCTCCCTCCGTAACTTAAGAACGGCAACGGGATACCGGTGAGGGGCAGCAGGCCGATGTTACCGCCGATGTTCAACAGGATCTCGAACGTGAACAGGATCATCGTACCGGCAAGCAGGAGGTTTCCGAACAGGTCGCGGCTGCTCCTGATCCCCCGGATGAACCGCGAGAGGAACGCGCTGAACAGGAACAGCAGCACGAGCACGCCCACGAAGCCGAGTTCCTCGGCGATGACCGCGAAGATGAAGTCAGTGTCCTGCGTCGGCAGGAAGTTCAGCTGCGATTGCGTGCCGAGCCCGAGTCCCCTGCCGAACAATTTCCCTGATCCGATCGCGACGACGGCCTGACGGACGTTGTAACCGCTCCGCAGGGGGTCGCTGCCGGGGTTCAGGAACGTCATGATGCGCTTCTGCTGGTATCCCTGAAGCCCGAACCAGCCGATGGACGCGACCACGGCGATGCCGAGGATTAGCATCGCAAACCGACGAAGCGGCATCTTCAGGAACAGGAGCATGCCGAGCCAAAGCCCGACCAGGAGCATCGCCGATCCAAGGTCCGGCTGCAGCATGACGAGCACCGTCGGCAACGCGATGATGCCGCCCGAGAACCCGATGACCCTCCAGCTTGCCCCCTCATCGGCATGATCCGACAGATATCGGGCAAGCACGACGACGAGCAGCACTTTCATGAGTTCGACCGGCTGGAACGTCGAACCGAGGAACGAAAACCAGCCCGTTGTCCCGCGGAGCGTCGTACCGACAATGAGCACTGCCGAGAGCGTGGCAAGGCCGATGCCATACAGCACCCACGCATAGGAACGCACCTTCCTGAAATCGACCGCAGCTGCAATGGCCAGCACCACGAGACCGATACCGAACGAGATGAGCTGACGATAGAATTTCTCGATTCGCGGTTGTTCGACGTTCAACGTGATGCTGAAGAGCGTTGCGATGCCGACCGCAACGAGCAGGAGCGTCGCTCCGAAGAGCACCCAATCAAACCGGCGGAACAACCCGCGGAAAGGGATCATGGCCATACTGGTTACTGGTATGACCCGGTATCGAGAAGGTTGAGGATCGGGAACACCGTCGCCTCGGCATTCGTTGGTAGCGTGAGGAGCCAGGATGCCTCGATCGTCCGCTTCTCGAGCGGCAGCAGGTGTTCGGCGAGCACGTCACCGGCTGCAATGATCGTCCCGCCGCTCTTCAAGATGATGCCAAACCGCACCGATCGGAACGAGTAGACTGACTGATTGGTAACAACTGCGCTCAAACGGGTACCGACGACGCCGCTGGCAAGACCGGTCACTGGCGTGATCGTAACATCGGATGCCGGAAACGCCACGTCACTGGTGAACAGCGCGGGATTGTCCGGATGCATCCATCGAACGTCGACGATGTCGACCTTCGCGGCCGTTCCGGACGCAGGCGGGGTCATCGCAACGTTCATCTGCATGAGGTATGCCGACATGCCGGGCCACAACGTCGTCTTCTCGTCACGGGACGTCTCGCTGCCGTACGTGAAATGGAACGTCACCTGCACCGCCGCCCAGAGCGGGTTCGGGTTGGTCACCGCCGCGACGAAATCGTACCGGCCGTTCCCGCGGTCCAGCACGGTCGCATCCTCCGTGATCAACTTCTTCGGCGCGAGCGCGTTCTGGAGCTGCGTCGATACGAGCGGTTGCGCCATCTCACTGATGCCGTGGACCGTCCGTACGGTCGAGAACGAGTACGACGTAAACGTGATCGCGAACGCCACCAGGAGCAACACGTCAACGACGAGGATCGACATGGCCCACCACGTCCTGAGCTGGTCGCGATGGATCGCGATCCAGTAGCCGAACTTCAATGAAATATCGTCCTTTTCTTCAGCCATTTCCTCGAGTGTAGCATACGCGGAGAAGGCCAGAAAGACCCCGTTGGACAGGTAGGGTCGAGCGTGGTACAGTTGACGGGTCGAGCCGTCATCACAACCATCATGACCCCACACAACATCCTCCTCATCGTCCTCACGGTCTGCATCGCCGTCCTGACCGGATTTATCGCATGGTTCCTGTACTACCTGGTCGCCATCGTCCGCGACCTGCGTCAGACCTCGAGAGTCCTCCACGAGAAGGTCGAGCAGCTTGGCACCATCCTCGACGCTATCCGTGAACGGATCAGCGATTCGGTCTCGACGCTCTCGATCCTCACGCAGGTCGTCTCGAAGGTCGCGGAACGCTGGCAGCAGCGCCGTTCGAAACGGTCGTCGAAAGCCTCCGACGGGGAGTAACCGACCGTACAGTCCGGACCCGCACCGACAGTGCGCGTTCATCCGTTCGCGCGTCATATTCACCGCATGCGATTCGTCAACCTCCACACCCATTCGCACTACAGCCTGCTCGACGGGCTCCCGAAGATAGACGCCCTTGTCTCCTACGCGAAGGAGATCGGCCTCGAGGGACTCGCCCTGACCGACCACGGCAACCTCTACGGCGCCGTCGAATTCTATCAGCACGCCCACGCCGCGGGCCTCAAGCCGATCATCGGCATCGAGGCCTACTTCACGCGCGGGAGCCGGTTCGACCGGACCGGACGCCTCGATGAACGGCTGAACCACCTGACCCTCCTCGTCCGTGACGCCGAGGGATACGCGAACCTGCTCAAGCTCGTCTCCGCATCGCACCTCGAGGGTTTCTACGGCAAGCCGCGGATCGACATGGAACTCATCGAGCGGTACCATCGCGGCCTGACCTGCCTCTCGGGATGCATCAACGGCCCAATCCCGACGCTCATCACGAACGGCAACGATAAGGAAGCCCGGAACATGTCCGAATCGTTCCGCCAGCTCTTCGGCACCGGCAACTTCGCGTTCGAGATCCAGGACCACCCCACGGTCCCGCAGCAGGATACGGTGAACCGGAAGCTCGCGGCGCTCGGTGCGGCGCTCGGCGTACCGCTCGTCGCGACCACCGACAGCCACTACCTCCATCCCGAGGACGCTGAAGCCCAGGACGTCCTGCTCTGCATCCACCTGAAACGACAGCTCGCCGACACCGACCGTATGACCATGCGGAACGAGGACTTGTCGCTCGCGCCGTACGCCGTCATGAAGGAGCGGTTCAAGGACTTCCCGGGCTCGGTCGAACAGTCCGCCGTCATCGCCGACAGCGTCGATTTCAAGTTCGAGTTCGGCAAGACCATCCTCCCCCACTTCGATGTTCCCGGCGGGAAAGCCCCGATCGACCACATCCGTGGGCTCTGCGAAGAGGCGCTTCCGACGCGGTACGGCGTGAAACCGGCACTGCAGGTCAAGGAACGGCTCGCCTACGAGCTGGGCGTCATCGGCAAGACGGGATTCGCACCGTACTTTCTCATCGTCGCCGACTTCGTGAACTGGGCGAAGGACCACGGCATCGTCGTCGGTCCCGGACGCGGTTCGGCGGCAGGCTCCATCGTCTCCTACCTCCTCAACATCACGAACGTCGACCCGATCAAGTACGGGCTCCTGTTCGAACGGTTCCTGAATCCGGACCGCGTCGCCATGCCCGACATCGACCTCGATTTCGCCGACAGCCGGCGGGACGAGGTCATCCAGTACGTCCAGCGGACCTACGGCGTCAACCACGTCGCCGGCATCATTACCTTCGGTACCATGGCGGCCCGTGCCGCGATCAGGGACGTCGGCCGCGTGCTCGGGCTCCCCTACACCTACTGCGACCGCGTCGCGAAGCTCATCCCGATGTTCACCGGACTCGATGATGCCATCCGTACCGTACCGGAACTGAAGGAGATCTACGGGAACGACCCCGACGGCAAGCGCCTCCTCGACACGGCGAAGAAGCTCGAAGGCGTCGCCCGACACGCGTCGCAGCACGCCTGCGGTTTCGTCATCACGAAGGACCCGCTCGAGAATACCGTACCCGTCCAACGCGCCTCGGCCGACTCGGAGACGCTCATCACGCAGTACTCGCTCCACCCGATCGAAGATCTCGGCATCCTGAAGATCGACTTCCTCGGCCTCGCGAACCTCACGATCCTCGAAACGACCAGATCGATCGTCCATGCGGTCCGCGGCGTCGAGCTCGACGTCGACCACCTGCCGCTCAACGACCGCCCCACGTTCGACCTGCTCCAACGGGGCGAGACGACCGGCGTCTTCCAGCTTGAATCCTCCGGGATGCGCCGCTACCTCCGTGAACTGAAACCGACCGCGCTCGAGGACATCGACGCGATGGTCGCGCTGTACCGGCCGGGTCCGATGGAGCTCATCCCGCAGTTCATCGCCGGCAAACACGGGAAGTACAAGCCGACCTACCTCGATCCGCGCCTGAAACCGATCCTTGAGAAGACCTACGGCGTCGCCGTCTACCAGGAACAGGTCATGCAGATGGCGCGCGACCTCGCCGGATTCACCATGGCCGAGGCGGACGTCCTCCGCAAAGCGGTCGGCAAGAAGATCGCGAAGCTCCTGAAGGAGCAGCGCAAGAAGTTCATCGACGGGTGCGTCACGAACGGCATCACGAAGGCGACCGCCGAGAAGGTCTTCGAGTTCATCGAGCCGTTTGCGCGGTACGGCTTCAACCGCGCGCACTCGATCTGCTATGCGCTCATCGCGTACCAGACCGCGTACTGCAAGGCGAACTACCCGGCCGAGTTCATGGCGGCGCTCCTCACCGCGGACCAGGCCAACACCGATCGCATCGCGCTCGAGGTCAACGAGTGCCGCCGGATGGGACTCGAGGTGCTGCCGCCGGACATCAACGAGAGCTTCTCGCTGTTCTCGGTGGTCCCCGGGGAGGGCGGTGCTCCCCCGACCCGCATCCGCTTCGGTCTGCAGGCCGTGAAGAACGTCGGTGATAACCTTGTCGCCGGCGTCATCACCGAGCGCAAGAATGCCGGTCCGTTCCGCAACCTCGAGGACTTCCTCCGCCGCGTCCAGTCGAAGGATCTCAACCGTAAATCGCTCGAAAGCCTCATCAAGACCGGTGCGCTCGACCGGTTCGGCGAACGACGGCAGATGCTCGATAACGTCGCGGCGCTGCTTGAGATCAGCCGCGGTGCCGAAGAGGAATCGATCAGAAAGCAGATGAACATCTTCGGCACACTCCCGATGGAGCACGCCCCGACGATCCGGCTCGCGGCGTCAACCGAGGCGACCGCGGACGAGAAGCTCGCCTGGGAAAAACAGCTTCTCGGCTTCTACGTCTCGTCCCACCCGCTCGACCAGTTCCAGCAGGCGCTCGAAGGCGCAGGCGTAACACCGTGCAACAGACTCCAGGAGCTCCGCCCGAAGCAGCGAGTCAAGGTCGCCGGTGTCGTAACGAAGATCCAGCGCGTGAATACGCGCACCGGCGAGAGCATGCTGTTCGCGACGCTCGAGGACGTCCATGGGAGCGTCGAGGTGCTCGTGTTCCCGAAGGTGCTGAAGGCGGATCCCGCACCGTGGCAGGAGGAAAAGATCCTCCTCGTGAACGGCAAGATGAGCGACAAGGACGGTACCCCGAAGGTGCTGGCCGATGACGCACACGAACTCCGGAAGGACATGGCGCAGCCCGCTACCGTCGTGGTCAGAATCCCGAACGCCGCGAACGAGAAGCTCTGGATGACCCTTAAGGATGAGCTCAAGCGGCACCCCGGAACGGCGAAGGTCGTCCTGGCGGTCGACGGCGAGAAGAAACGGACCATCACGACGAACTACTCGGTCCGCTGGCACCACGGTCTTGCCCAGTCGCTTATCAATTTGCTCGGCGCGAATGCCGTTGACCTCCCGTAATATGCCCACCAACCACAAACCACAACCCCGCGTCTCGCGATTATACCGGAACGGCACGATCGTGTTCCTCGGCATCGCCGTCGTTATCGCGGGTGCCATCGCCTTCGTATCGTTCTCGACGACTTCCATTACGGTGACGCTCGCAAGCCACGACGTCACTGCGACGCCGACCATCGCAATTGCGAAGGAATCGGACGTTGACACCGGCACAATCGCCGGTACGATCCTGACGGTCACCAAGGAAGGCGGCACTACGAACGATGCGCCGAAGAGCGGTGCGACGGTCGACGACTATGCGCACGGGACGGTCACGTTCACGAATAACTGGACGAAAACGCAGCCGCTCGCGGCAGGTACGCGGCTCAAGGCCTCGTCGAATGGACTCATCTACCGGACAACCGCGCGCGTCGACGTAGCCGTCGGCGGCCGCGTCACGGCCGAGGTCGTCTGCGACACGGCAGGTGCCATCGGCGAGGTCGGCCCTGACCGCTTCGAGATCGTCGCTCTCTGGCCGGGCCTGAAGGAGAAGATCTACGCCGAGAGCACGACGGCGTTCACCGGCGGCACGCGGTCGTCCGCGCAGCTTTCACAGGCGACGATCGACGATGCAAAGGCCGCGCTCACGGAACAACTCACCAACGAGGCTTCGGCTGCGAAACCCGCTGCGCCCGACGGCATGACGCTCATCGACGCACCGTTCACGCTCACGTCCACCATCACGAGCTCGGCCACAGCCGGCGATCAGGTCGATACGTTTTCGGTGCACGGCACGGTGACCGTCGCCTTCGTTGCCGTAAACCGCGACGGCCTCAATGCCGCGCTCGCCGCAGCACTGACCTCGACGCTCTCCGTCGACGAACAATTCCTCGACGATGCTCCCGAGGCGGTATGGGAACTCATTGACCTCAGCGAAAAGAACGGCACCGCGCACCTCAAGGCCACCCTGCGTGCTCATGCGACGCTGAAAACCGACAGCGAAAAGCTCCTGCCCGAACGCTTCGTCGGCCTCGCTTCCGATGAGATCAGGTCGAAGCTCCTCGGCGCCCCCGGCGTCAGCGCCGTGTCCGTTGCCATCGCGCCGTTCTGGGCATCACGCGCGCCCGCGAATGCCAGCCAAATCCGCGTAACCGTCGTCAAGTAGCCATCACGCGCCGTTTGCGGTACAATAGTGTCGCTTATTTTTCATCGTCTCCCATGCAGAAACCGCCGGAAAACAAGGACCACCTCGACCGCATCCGCCACACGCTGAGCCACCTGCTCGCGACCGTGGTGCTCGAGAAGTATCCCGACGCCAAAATCGCGATCGGCCCGACGATCGACAACGGCTTCTACTACGACATCGACGCGCCGAATCCCATCACCGTCGCCGACCTGCCCAAGCTCGAAAAACGGATGCGCGAGCTGATCGCGCAGAACCTCGAGATGAAGCAGGTGTCCATCAGGAAGCTCGAGGACGCAGGGTCGCACCTGAACGACAACCCCTACAAACGGGAGCTCGTCGAGGAACTGAAGGCCAAGCAGGAGACGCCGACGTACTTCCAGATCGGCACGTTCATCGACCTCTGTCGCGGCGGTCACGTCAAGAGCACCTCCGAGATCGATCCAGCGGCGTTCAAGCTCACGAAGGTCGCCGGCGCATACTGGCACGGCGATTCGACAAAGCCGATGCTCCAGCGCATCTACGGCGTCGCCTTCGAGAACAAGCAGGCGCTCGACGCGTACCTCGCAATGATTGCCGAGGCCGAGAAGCGGGACCACCGGAAGATCGGTGAAGAACTCGAGCTCTTCATGTTCCATCCGACTGCGCCGGGCATGCCCTACTGGTTGCCGAACGGCACCACCATGTACCATGAACTGGTCGACTTCTGGCGCACTGAGCACCGGCGCGAAGGATACCAGGAGATCGTAACCCCGCTTCTTAACAAAAAGGCGCTCTACGTCACGTCCGGCCATTTCGACCACTACTGGAGCGACATGTTCGTCGCGAAAATGGCGGATGACGAGGAATACGGCATCAAGGCGATGAACTGTCCGAACGCCATGATCGTCTTCGGCTCGAAGATCAGGAGCTACCGCGAGCTGCCCCTCCGATTGTCGGACGCCGATATGCTCCATCGTTTCGAGGCATCCGGTACCTTGAGCGGACTGTTCCGCGTCCGCGAGTTCCGCCAGGATGATGCGCATATCTACGTGTCCGAGGACCAGATCGGCGACGAGTACCAGAGGATCTTCGCGATCGTCGAGCGGTTCTACTCGATCTTCAACATGTCGTACGCCTTCCGGCTCGGCACGCGCCCCACGGAGTTCATGGGCGACAAGGAAACCTGGGACCGCGCTGAAAAGATCCTCAAGGATATCCTCGAGAAATCCGACCGACCCTACACCATCGCCGAGGGCGACGGCGCGTTCTACGGCCCGAAGGTCGACATCATCATGCGTGACGCGCTTGGCCGCGAATGGCAGCTGGGAACCGTCCAGCTTGATTTCCAGCAGCCGCGGCGCTTCAACCTCGTCTATACCGACGCGCACGGCAAGGAACAGACGCCCATCGCAATCCACCGCGTCATCTACGGTTCGCTCGAGCGGTTCATCGGCATCCTCCTCGAGCACCTCGCCGGTCGGCTGCCGACGTGGCTCGCGCCGGTCCAAGTCCAGTTCATCCCGGTCGGCAGCGGACACGTCGATCACTGCCGGAAGCTCGCCGCGGCGTTCCACGACAACGGCATCCGCGTCCACGTCGACGAGGTGAACGAGACGGTCGGCTACAAGATCCGCAAGGCGGAAAAGATGAAGATCCCCTACATGCTCGTCATCGGCGACAAGGAGATCGCATCGACGAAACTCCAGATACGCGTGCGCGGCTCGAAGGACGTCATAGCAACGACGACCAAAAAGTTCCTCGCGCAGCTCGAGCACGAGATCACGCAACGCACGCTGATACCGAAACCATAATTCATGATTCCAAGAAACCCCGCGTCAAGCGGGGTTTCTTTCGAATGAAGGTACGAATTGCTAGACGGTCGGCTGCGACGGCGGTACGTTCTTGTCGCCGGTCGGCATCAGCGCCTTGATCAGCATGTACAGTGCGGACAGCGCCACGAGCGCGTACACGATCTGCGAGCCGAGGTTCACCTCCCCGAACTCGAGACCGAATATCGCCGCAACGAGGTCATATTTGAATACGACGAGACCCCAGTTCAACCCTCCGACAACGAGGAGCAACATCGCGACCCAATCAACTGCATTCATCTTTTTCATAGTATCACCCCCTTCTGGAAGACAGTATACGTCATTTCCCACGACTGCGTAAAAGCCTTAAAAATGGCTCAACAAAGCCATTTTCCAACAATCCACAGGTGTTTTTTCTGCCCGTTTCAGGTTGTCCCCAGATACTTTGAAATACGCTCGACGAGCTCACGGGGCTTCAAGAGCGCCTTCACGATGTACTCCTCGGCACCGAGCTCCTGCGCACGCTGACGGTGCTCGTCGGCGTCAAGGTTCGACAGGATGATGACGTGGATCGCCTTGGTCTTCGGATTCCTCTTCACCTGCCGAAGCACATCAAAGCCGATCGGCTCATGGAAATCGGTTGCCATACCGCTCGTCGTCGGGATCATGAGGTCGAGGATGATCAGCCGTGGGACGACGCGGTTGATGACCGTCAGCGCCTCCTGCTCCTCGGTCGCAGTAAGGATGCTTGCCTCGGTCAGCTTCCGAAGGACCGACGCATAGAGCGATACGAGGATCGGCTCGTCTTCGACGAGAAGGATGGTGCGCGCACTGCCCTTCGGCGGCCGCGGTGGCTTGACCTCGCGCGGTGTGGCTCGCTTCGTGGTGACCGGTCGTTTCATTGTGATCCTTTCAGGGACATCGTCCCCGGGGTCGCGCCGGCCGGGAGCCAGAACGAGAACGTGCTTCCCTTCCCCTCGCCCTCGCTCTCGACCCAGATCCTGCCGCCGTGCCCCTCGACGATCGATTTTGCGATGAAGAGACCGAGACCGGAACCGTCGGGATGGATCTGCGCGATGCCCTGCGCGCGGACGAACTTGTTGAACAACTCGCCGATGGCCTCCTTCTTGATGCCGATACCGGAATCCTTCACGTGGACCATGGCGCCGCCATCCTTCGGTTCAGCCGTTATCATGACGGCGCCCTTCGCCGTGTACTTGATCGCATTGTCGACGAGATTCAGGAGCACGTCCTGGATCTTGTCGACGTCGATGCACAACGTCGGCAAGGGTTTCTTGCCCTTGGCGTAGGTCAACTTCAGCTTCTTGTCATCCGCGACCTTGCCGAGTTCCTTGACCTCGCGCTCGATCAGATCCTCGAGGTGCGCATCCTTCCTCGTGATGATGAACTTGCCGGCCTCGATCTTGCTGACGTTCAGGAACAGGTTGATGAGCCGGATCATGCGCTGCGACTCGTCGAGCAGGGTCTTCATGATCTCAAGATGCTTCGGCTCGATCCTGCCGAAATCGCCGTCAACGAGCATCGACAGGTAGCCCATGATACCGGTCATCGGCGTGCGGAGCTGGTGCGACGCGATCGATACGAACTCGGACTTCGCCTGATCGAGCACCTGCAGATGCCGGTTCGCCTCCTCGAGGTCGCGGTTCGCCTTCCGGAGCTGGCTGAAGAGCTTGATGTTCCGCGCGACGATGCCGAGCTGGTCCGCCATCGATTTGATCGTCTCGATCTCCTGTTCGCTGATGTCCTCCTGCTTGCGCTGCGAGCCCACCTCGATGGCGCCGATGACCTTCTGTTCCGCGACGATCGGTACAATGATCGCCGTACGCACCTTGATAATCTTCCCGATCAGCGAGACGACGGGGCCTGGGATGAGCGGACTGATAACGCCCGCAAGGCTGTCGCCGAACTGGATCTGCCCGCTCTTTATCGCTTCGGTCACGAGGTTCCGGTGCTTCGGATTGCTAAGATCGGTCGTGAATTCCGTGAACGGCATCGGCAGCATCTTCAGTGCCTTGTTGGTGATCGGCGTATTTGTGATCGCCTGCGCGCGGAGCGTTCGGCCATCATCGTCGATGAACGCCAAAATAGCGCCAACAAAACCGAGTTCGGTCGTTACGGCATCCGCGATATCCTGCACTACCTTTTTGAAATCAAGCGTCCGCGTGATGTCCTTCGTGATATTCTGCAACGTGACGAGCGACACGTTCCGCTCCTTGAGCTCTTCGGTTGCTTCCTGGACCTTAAGTTTCAAACTTTCTCCAAATTCTCTGACCTGCTCATATAGATTCGCTTTTTGTATTGCTGATCCGATTTGAGGAGATAATACTTCAATTAATTGAACATCGTCTTTAGAAAAACTCTCACCTGATAATTTGTTTCCAAGTATTAATATTGCAATAATTCGATTTTGCACGAATATTGGAGTAGCCAATGCAATCCCCATTTTCTCAAATTCCTGTTTTGAATCTAATAATTCTTTACGTTCTTCAACCGGAGTATCATCAATTTTTCTTTCAAGAGATTCAAGAATGGCTATTGTCTTTTCTTGAATAAAAAATTTATATATGCTTGAGTCGATATCTAATTGATACTGAGGATTTTGTTGAAGAATCTCTGGCAAAGCATGAAATGTTGTTGAATTTTCTTCGTCCACTTTTAGTAAAATTACGACATTCTCAACTTTCAATCCTTTTTGTAAAACCGTACTTAATTGTATATTAATCTTTTCTGGATTTAGTTCATAATTTAATATTTCTGCGACTTCACGTAACAATTGCTGATAATCAATTTTCCCTTTATAAAAAATTTTATCAGTAATAGTTCCAATTATTCTCCTTAGCGGATCGAGGATTACTATCAGGAATATTGATGTAGCTATTGAAATAACCGCCTTAGTACCAAAACTTACATTTAAAGCCTCGGGCAATAGTAGTGTTAGACCGATTACTGCCGATGCGACACTAATTACTAGTAATGAATACGAAATGGTTCTCAATATTACTAACTTGATATCCATGAATTTGTGTCTGACGATTGCATATGCCATGAAAATGGCATAAAAGGAAACAAAGAAATTCCCAAATGGATATACATTGAAGTTGTAATCCAAAATAAAATTTGTTGATCCTCCAATGAACCCAATAAGAGTACCAACAAAAACTAGAATTAACTGTTTAGCCCGAATACCGGTACTTCTTCGATATTCTCGAAAAACAATTGACAGACTATACGACATTCCAGCAATGAAAAAAACAAGAAACAGCGGATAAAGAATACCGGTTTGTACTGGCCAGTAATCAAAATAAGTTCTTGTAACAACATGATCGATAAGTAGTCTTGAAAATACTAGAACGGAAAAAATAATTGAAAGAGAATATATCTCAACAACCTGACGACGATAGCGTTTTTCTTTACCAATCAATTGCACGCAATAATGGTAAAAGCCTGCCGGAATTAAGGCTGTTCCAATATATAGAACCCTTTGCCACAGTAACGCAGCGTCTTGATTATTTGATAAAGTAGTTCCCAGCAAACCGACAATCCAAATAGTAATATATACACTTACGAAAAGCCATAACAAATTTAAACGTCGCTTTCTATTTCCAAAATAAACAAATAAACCAAAAATTATTGTAATAAATGATGTAATAAGACACGATATCGCGAATGAATTCATTGTTTGTTTTCTAACAACAAATCAAAAAGTTTACGCGCGATATTTCTTTTTCCAACTACTTTATTCAATTCACCAAATTTACTAATAATATACGCTTCGTGTGATTTTGCGACTGTATTAAAATCATTTGCTACAATGTAATCTGCGTCAGATACTGCAAGACTTTTCTTGGCAATATGAATTAGTGCGGCTTTTGATTTATTTACTTCCAATTTAAATTTTACCAGTATCGCGTTAGGTGCTCGATTTTTAATTTGATCAACAAGCTTGATTGTTGGTTTCAATTTAATTATTAATCGCGACTTACCAGATTTAATTTTCCCCTTTTTCGGAATAATCGGTTGATAATCTGAGATTGCAGCGGATTGAAAAATTATATCAAATTTTTTCCTAGAGAGCTGATTAAACAGTATTTCTTTTAACTCATTGTAATAATGAAATCTAATGATTGAGATATTTCCTTTTAGTAGCGAGAGATCAACCCTACCAGGACCATACAATAAAGTTACGTTGCATCCTCGTTTTAGTGATTCTTTCGCAATTTCAAATCCTAAACGACCACTAAAAATATTTGAAATTACTCTTACATCATCTATTGGAACCCAAACTGGTCCTGCGGTAATTAATATCTTCTTACTTTTTGATTTTATGGACATATCGGGCTTGCCAACTTATTTTTCTAACATTATTAACTAAGCGTGTGGCATTCAGCTTTAATAATATGTATCTTTTTAAATATTTCTTTCTATACCATTTTTCAAAGGACTCTTCCAACATCTTGCTATTAGAAATGTCTTTACCCATCAATCGTAGATAATCAATAAAACCATTACCTACATGAAAACCGAATACTTGGGTAAATTTTCTTGGCTTTTTTCTAAGTTGAAAATCAATATTATCTATTGGATCACTAATCGAAATAATATGCTCTTTGGGCATCAAATGGACATCGTCATGTTCTCCATCCCAAGTAATCAATTTGGTAATATTACTTATATGACTTGAGCTTTCTGAAAATTCTTTATCTGTAGATGCGTCGCATTTAATCCATTTATTATTTATATATACATATCCTACGATATGGACAGAATCATGATCAATTGTCCTTTTAATTATTCTTGGGACAAGGTGTCCAAACGATTCTCCTCCCCTAACTCTAAAGATACAATATCCCGCAGGAATTGATGACGCTCTCATTAGGGCAACCAATAAATTAGTACTACTTGTACACATTCCTCTTTTTTCAAAAAGCGTTACTGACGCTTTTTTATTCCAAGGACCCAATCTATATTTAATTTCGTCACGAAAAAAAATTAAAAATTGCAATTGCCCTATCTTTCACTGAAGGAAACTTGTCTTTAAAATAGTTACCTAAAATTTGGATTTCGGGATGATTTACATCACAAAATTCAGTTTCACGAAGAAATTTACTTAATTGCTGATCATTATTCATGACAATGCTTTTTGTATTGCCTCAAACAATACCTTATTATCAGATATTTTTCCTTGCCCAGAATATCCGCATGCCAAATTTCCGTATTCTGGTCCAATTATTAAATAATTATTCTCTTTAAGTGTTGAAATATTGTGTTGAGTGATTGGATTTTCCCACATATGACAATTCATTGCAGGTGCTACCAATTTTTTTGTTTTTTCTCCTATTGCTAATGCTATTGTTGTTAGTAAGTTATCACCGAAACCGTGTGCAATTTTTGCTATTGTGTTTGCTGTTGCAGGTGCAATTAATAACACATCGCACCAATCTGCTAGATATATATGTTCAACAACGGACTTATCGTGTATATCAAAAGTTTCAATATACACTTCAGAGTTTGTTAGTGTTTGAAATGTTAAAGGTCGAACAAATTCTGTTGCGGCCTTGGTCATTACTACCCTAACCTCAGCACCTTCTTTCTTTAATTGATTCACAAGACTACAAATTTTATAGACACCAATACAACCAGTAATTCCTACGAGTATCTTTTTATTGGTCAACATATGGATATTTATGTAAATTACACAATGTAACTAGCTAAATATTATGATCTTTTTAGAAGAATATAACTCGTACTTCCGAGCCAAACAGCCGTAGCAATATTTCCAATTAAGTAATTTGGACTTACTAAATGAAAAGTTGTCCCAAATAAGTCAATATATACAGCGGGCAATCCGCCAATAATAAACGACCATACTACAATCATTAAATTTTTATGTATATCACCATCCGTTCGTTTTGCCTGGAACAGTAGAATAATTACGCCTGTAATATATAGAATTGCCAAATAGATATTATATATACCAAATATTGAACCGCCAATTGGTACTCCAACATTATTATTACCACCAATGGTATTAGAAACGATAGAGTCAGTACAAATTGATATAACTGAAAAAAGTGTAGTGGGAAGATATAATAGATAAGCATGCAAACGATCAAATCGAACGATTGGGATAGGGTAGATAATTGATAGGTGCACAAATGAAGTTACTAGAAATATCCCAAAAACGTAAACGTATTTGTTAATAAGAAGAACGAAATCTGAGGGGGGTTTATATGCAATTAAAACACTAAGTATAACCCACAGTCCCGTGCTAAACGCAAAGAAAGACATAACCCTTCGAATCTCATTTTTCGAATTCGTGACCCAGAAATAGATCGCCAAAATCAATTCGCCAATCCCAACTGCGTAGGTGGCGGTAAGAAGAAATGTTTTCATATCATGCGGTAATTGACGCGGATGCGCATAGTAACCATTCACGCCACCCGATCAGCCATCAATTTATTTTACTTAGTTTATTATAGCAAAAAATCAGGGAAAAAGCAAATCGGCCTGATTGCCTTCCGACATTCAGGCCGATCCGTTGATTTTCGTGGTTATGCCTTCTTCAGGAACGCGTACATCTGGGATGCTGCGGGAAGCGCGGAATCGGAGATGTCACGGATCTTCTGGTCCGTCAGGGTAACGTTCAGAGAGCGGCTCAACGGAGTTGCCGCTGTAAAGTCCGTAAACACGAACCAGGAGCTGTCCGGCGTCCAGAACGAACCGGAGAGGCCGTAGGAATCGGTGACCGTATCAGCCGTCAGGGCCGTCTCCACACCCGTATTCAGGTCGAGGAGTGTCGGGATACCGGCGTCGGCAGCATCGTTCGCCTTGAGGTATACGACCTTCGTCCCGTCGGGGCTCGGGCTTCCGAACGGCACGTCGGACCACGTCGACACCTCGAACGTCTTTTCGGTGAAATCCTTCAGGAGCGCGGCGTGCAGTCCGTCGGTCTCGGCCCAGAGCAGCCGATCGGACGCGCCGCCGGTCTGTGCGAAGAACGAATCAACGGTGATCGAGACCGGCACTTCCTTCAGGAACTTCGCGCCCTTGTCCCAATAGTGGAATGTGACCTCATTATTGGCGTCGACCGTCGCGACGATGGTGCGCGCTCCCCCGTTCGTCACGGCGATCGGGACGGTATTCTCGAGCGCGGTGCCGGACACCGACGACGCGGAGAACGTCTTTGTCGCCGTACCCGCGGTGAGATCGGCCGTATACACGATAGTCGGAAGCACGTCAGATGCCGATGAGTTCGTGTCGGATGTCACGCCGACGCCGAATACCGCCGTCTTCTCGTCGGGCGACCATGCCACGAAGTTCAGGGACTCGCCGGTGCCTGCGGTATACAGGAGCTGCGGGGCGCCGAGCGGGAATGTGATACGGTAGATCCTCTGGTAGTCGTCGGTGATCACGATCTCTGACGTGCCCGACGGGGCGAGCGAGCGCGACTGCAGCGTCGCGAACGAAGCATCGGCGTCCTTCGCGATCGTCGATTCGGTCGTCCCGGTTGACGGATCGATGATGACGGTCCCCTCCGCATCGCCGGCGAGTGCGGTACAGGTCGCGCATACGTCCTTGAGCGCGATGGGATTCTTCGGCACGGCAGGCGCGACCGTGTTCGTGTTGTCGTCCGTCGTTGACGAGGCGGTGTTCTTCGAACGCGTCAGGACTCCGCCGACGACCGCGATGATGATGATGAGCGCCACGGCGCCGTACGTGATGAGATCTCGTTTGGATGGTTTCATGGTGAAATCATTAATGATACTGACAGGGTACCGCAAAATCGGCCGTGTCGCAACCGTAAGCATGGTCGTTGTTTCTGAAGATGTGCTGAAGGAAAATCTATTATTCCGTAAGACCAAAATGCCTATCCACGGCATCCTCGGCTTGTAGACAACGCACGGTCCGTTGATAATCGGACGAGGCGACGCTTGGCGGTCCAGCTCCGCCGACGCACGTATTCCACCATAGGACCCGATCACCGACGACGACGTGCGGCACCGGCGTCGCAGCACCGCAGACCACTGTGGGGTCCGCAGCAAAGGCATCCAACGCAGCCTGCGTCCAATTATAGAGGTTCGGTGTCGTCGTGATCAGAAGGCCGTCGTTCAGACTATATGAACGTTTTTCCGAATGATCCAGAACTACCAGTTGATCATGACGTTCTGACATCCCACAGTCCAAACCACCCAGAAAAATGTTCGGGTTCGGTTGATAGAGCTGCCAATCTTCGATAGTCGCTTCAAGCCGGCCTCGTTCATCAGCGGATAAAACCGGTACGCCCATATCGTTAAGTACGATTGATGCTGCTGTCGCCTGCACCGAAACATTGGCATTATGCCCAGAAGTGCCTAACAGTGCCCTCGGGGTATCATTCGAATACCACCAAAAGATCGATGTACCAAGCGCAACGACAATCAATACTATCATGGTGACTTTCATGTATGTCAGCATAGTAAATTATGGAACGAAATGTAAGGCGGAGGACAGGACGATGCTGCATGCCTGTCCCCCGCCAGGTTGAGGTGCCTACCGCCAAACCGGCGCATAGATGCGACCCTGCGTCCGCCAGGTCGCGTCGAAGTCGCCCATGGAGATACGCTTCTTGTTGCCGGAGTTCGTGCCGGGATCGTTCAGGATGAGCTGGCCGCCATAGTTCTGGTCGTACCCAACCACGAGCGCCCAGTGCGCG
>Ga0265297_10005855_pt1 | contig 18335 bp, 24 predicted proteins | sample Munlanlwell13791_FD_192502 | JGI IMG/M metagenome (GOLD analysis project Ga0265297, IMG submission 192502) | Leachate microbial communities from a municipal landfill in Southern Ontario, Canada - Leachate well 137-91 | ecosystem: Engineered > Solid waste > Landfill > Unclassified | place...
TTAAAAGTCATAATGTGCAAGGTTCGCAAGACTTCCCGCAAATTCCAATCGGCAACAAGTAAATGTTTTTTCCAAGCTTCGTCGCGCCAGATGTCTACCTCATAGAAATAGAAATCACGCCCCAGCCACAAGTGATAAGGCTTGATTTTGCGGAAACGGACTTTAATTTCTTCGTTTAGTTTTGGTTTTAGCATTTGTTTTAATTTTATTTAACTAAATTTTCAATATCTACACCTTTTTTTCTGTCTTCTTCGGTTAATTCACAATCGTCAATATTGCCAGAGATACCAAAGACATTGCCAGAGATACCAAATAAATCGCCAGAAAGATTTGAAGAAATTTCGCCATAGATATTTGATATATCACCAGAAATTTCAGAAACATCACCAAAAAGATTTGATACATTACCCGAGATACCAGATATATCACCAGTGATACCAGATATATCACCAGAAAGATTTGAAGAAATAATACCAGAAAGACCAATCGGATAAGATAATACATTATTACAATCTAAGATAATTTTTTCTTCATCCTTATAATAATATAGTTCTCCATTTCGCTTTAATGCTTTTCTCATAGATTTATTTAAAAATTAAAAACCGCCTTGCCCATTGATATTGGAATAAGCGCGCTTCATTCGCTCGCTCATTTCGGCGGTTTTGTCTTCTTCTAAATTGATTAACTCTTCATCCAATTTTGAACCTCGCTTTTTGACGCAAACCATACGCACGCCAACGAAAGTATCATTGCTGTTGAATATACCCTGCTTGCGGTAGGACACTCCCATTCTATCGGACAAAGCCTTAAATTGTTCTTGCAGTGCGTCCAATCCTTCCTTTAAGTATTTAATTTGTTTGGATTTCTTTTCCAAACTTTTTTGTAGTTTTTGCGGGTTGATTTTCATATTTTTATTTTATAATTTGCAAATATAGTTTAGCCTCACGACGGATGTCGCTATCAGCGTCCTTCTTGTCATCCTCGGTATAGCCTAGCGCGCGGTAGGCCTCACGACGGATGTCGCTATCAGCGTCCTTCTTGGCCTCATCGGTATAGCCTAGCGCGCGGTAGGCCTCAATGCGGATGAACCAATTCTTATCCTTCTTGGCCTCATCGGTATAGCCTAGCGCGCGGTAGGCCTCAATGCGGATGTCGCTATCAGCGTCCTTCTTGGCCTCATCGGTATAGCCTAGCGCGCGGTAGGCCTCAATGCGGATGTCGCTATCAGCGTCCTTCTTGTCATCCTCGGTATAGCCTAGCGCGCGGTAGGCCTCACGACGGATGAACCAATTCTTATCCTTCTTGGCCTCATCGGTATAGCCTAGCGCGCGGTAGGCCTCACGACGGATGAACCAATCCTCGTCCTGCTTGGCCTCCTCTGGATATAGAGACAAACAAGCTAATTTCTCTGCTTCAGTTAAGTCTTCATATTTTTTCATATTTTTATTTTATTGATTATTCAAGTAATGCCCCAGCTCCCTTTTCAGCTTGTTATCCTCTTAAATTGAGGCAAGTCTTATAAGAGCCGTGAGGGGACATTCATCGTCCCTTCTCGCTTTATTCCGACCGATAGAGAATTCTTATAATCATCGGCCATTACATCTCGCCTAATTTTACTTGTTCCTCCCTATTATTCTTAGGCTACTTTGGATCGCATATAATTGCTTATATGGTGGGATATAAAGCTCACACCCGTTGGAGAATTGGATGAGGGGCATCAAATTTTATTTTCCTTTATTTTTCCAAATTTCAGCTTTCTGGCGAATTTGTTCTTGAACATCTTGAACACTCTTAGCGATTTTGGGTTGTTCCTCTTCATCCGGTTGTTCAGCAATAAAACGGTCAAATTCGTCTTGCGGGGCTTCAGTATAAGACGGAAAATCATTCTCAACTGACACGACATCGCTGGTTCCGCTATCCATAACCTCTGTTTCCTTACTAATTCTAACCGCGTTCTCAATTTCCAACATAGCGTTTTTCAGAGCTAACTGTTCACGCTCTTCACTTAACATTCTACCCTTCTTAAAGGTCGGCACAAAATATTCCTCTCTGCGGTCATTGACTATTTTACGGCTACCAAGATGCGTTACATAGTTATAAATGTGTTCGCCATAGGGGAACTCCTTGTAATAATCAAAGATTGCCGAAACACCTGTCTTCTTAAATGAAATCTTACACAATTGCGGAGTAAGGTTATCCGCAACAAGCACTCCGTAGACATCCTGTTGCATTTTTAAGTCTTCAGCTTGAAAAGTCTTTTTAAGGTTGTAAATATAATCATTAGCGACTTTCTCAACCTCGCCACCATCCTCTTTGCGGAATAAATCCACATTTTGGTTGTCATTGTCAACCTCTTCCGTCCACATCACCCAAGAAGGCTTAATATTCCTTGGCGCGAACGCCCCATAATGGCGACGAAACTTGAGCATAATCATTCGGACATTAGTCAATTCTTTATCATTAAAAAGATAAACTCCCTTACCGCCGTCAAATTGCAAGCGCGGATAATCGTAACGTGAAAGCACTGTTTCCTCGTTAGACATCCTAACCATATCGCTCTCACTTAAAACATTCTCGGCTTGAACGTCAACATTCTCAATCTCCGCTAAAATATTATTTTCTTTTTGAACTATTTTTTTGGTCATAATTTTTTTAATTATCTATTTTTTTAATTTCCCAGACAATATAATCATCAATTCTCGTTCCGGTTTTAGGTCTTCTCTTGGTAATTACAACTGCTTGATGTTCTCTAACATTTTTCTCCAAAAGAGTATCGCGCAATCCTTGATAAGCATAGAACTTAATAAATCTATCCGGCTCCTCTTGATAACCTATATATAAATATTTGGTTCTGCCTGCCTTGTCGCGCCCTTCCCAAACCGGCTCAGTTCGCGATAAAAAAAGTTTAATCGGCTTATTCTCCTCAAAATATATGGGATAATCATAATTGTTATAGGACATAAATTTAACTGTAAAATTCTAATCTTCTATAATTTGGATCGCGCGCTAAGCGAACCTGATACTCATTCATCTCGCGCAGAACATTCAAAGGGTCAATCATCTCGTTATAGTCGCGCCAGATTTCATTTAAAGTCGCTTTGTGCGATTCATTCTCGCAACGCTCTTCCACTGTCTTGCGCGTGATTGGATTTTTAAGTTCATCGCGCGAGAACTTGTCAATAATCCTCTTCATTTTTTTGTGTGTCTTGACAAGAAACGCTATATAGTGGTAATGTTCAATTACAATTTAGAGAACATTTTCTCTATATAGCCGTCTTCTACATCAAGGCGGCTATTTTTATTATTTTAAATCTTTTTTTTGTTCGGCTTTAATAATAACCAATAGACGAGTTTTGGATAATTCATACTTATCTACAAGTCTCTGCAGAGAGTATTTTTTCTTCATTCTTTTAATTTCTTGCCACTCTTCATAAATTTTTTTATTCCTTTCAGGATAAGCGATGATTGGCATATATCTGTTTAATTATTATTTATATTTTTATTATACTCCTATTTCAGTTTAATACAATAGGCTGGGTGGGGATAACTTTAACCAATCACTCCGTTTATCTTCAAGAACCAGAAAATAGCTATGAATACCAACATAATAATTGCGATTATATTAAATAGGGAAGGAAGCATAGGAATTAAGAACATAAAAATCAATACAAAAACAACTACCGCGATCGCTTCCTGAACAATTTTATTCATCATTTGTTATCACCTACGTCTGTTTTGAAAGAATTTATCTTGTTGTTATTAGCCAGTGTGATTTTAGCCAACCTCTCCTGTTTGTGAACATACTCATTATAAGATATTCCACAGTTTTCACAGACTGTTTCATTTTTAAAATTGTCATCAAACCAATTATGATTACATTCTTTCATTTTTTTAAACTTTTAAATTTTTAAATAGAAAATCTTCCCAAAAATACCAATCATCTCCTTCTTTTTTTTGCCAACTTTTCTTAATTTTTGAAAATTCATCTTTATTGATAGAAATATATGATATTGTTTTAGTCGTATGCACTCCTCTTGTTCCAGCCCAACCTATTATTTCTCCTTTTAAATTATAATTTGGCTCACCTCTTCTAAAACTGCTTTTTAAATTCGGAAATTCTTGATAATTCCCGTCATATAATCTTATATCTCCGCCATAACAACGAAATGCTTTTACTTTATATTTATCTTTCCATTGCGGAAAGTTATTATCAAGCCAATTTAGGACTTCTTTTTTAAAAAATTGTAATTCTTCTTTAGTGCATTTATCTGAATGATAACAAGACATTTTTTTATTCTTTTAAAAAATTTTTTATAATCGCCTCTCTTTGTTTAATGACCGTCGGCAGTCAAGGCTGGTTTACAAACGCATTATTTCTCCCACTCTAATAGATTTTATTTATTTTATTAATTCCGGAACTAATTCAGTTTTTGCATAAATCTTCTGTTATTTTGTATATTTTCATAGGATATTCTCCAAAATGTATTTAATAACAGCACAGTTAAAACCATTTCCAAGTGCTTTTTTTCTTGCTGTTTTTGATAATCCCCAAGTATATCCAGTTTTAGTATTTATCTGTAAGGTCAAGGTATTCTGATTTTTTATTTCTTTTGGAATGTATCCAAGTATGGCAAGGACGACATACGAGAATAAGGTTTGAATAGTCTGTTTGTTGCTTTCCTGTGTAGAAAGGTCTGATATGGTGGACTTCAAAAGTTTGTTGAGTGTGATTAAATCTTTCCCCGCATCTTCCACAAGTTGCGTTATATTTTTCCCATATATATTTACAACATTGTTTCCACTTTCTTTGACTACTAAAAGACTGCTTTTCTGGGGTAATTCCGCCTCTCCAAAAGGCGTTGTTTTTTCCACTCCCCACTTGTTATTTGTTTTTTCATCTTTGTTTTAATTTATATGTTTTAACTCCACATTTTTTACAAACAATATGCGTTCTGCTGGTATCTTCCACTAACGCGATGTAAGATTCCCACTCTCTTGAACCACATTTTTTACAAACAATCTCAAAATTATCAATTTCATTAGGCAACTTATCTTCATCAGTAGATGCGAATTTACCACATCCGTGGCACTTAAATTCTATGAATCCGCTATCTAACACAGTCCAATCAGAATATCCATCATCACTTCGCATAGTAGTTTGTATCCTACCACCGACACATTTAGCATTTAAGCATCTGATTGTATGATTACATTCTTCAAATTTATTTTTCATTGTTTTATTTTAAATCCAAATCAAACTTATCTTTTGCGTTTTTAATGATTTTCTCCACACAATGATTCCAACCCATCCCAAAACCAGTTCCCAAAGAAGTATTAAAATTATCCTTAAACGCTTTAAACGCTTTCTGATCTGCAATCGGTATTATTCCCAAAATCGCTTCTTTTTGTTTCTTTAAAATTAACTTTTCAATAAAGTTTTCTACATTAGCAGTCCCATAGTCTTGTCTCAAATAATTCCATTTTTCTTCTAATTGCTCTCTCCACTCCTCTATTGTTTCTTTTTTCATTTTTTTATATTAAATTTTAAACGTAATTTGTATAAATTATATCCTCTCCAATACCAATATCCATTTTTTAAATCCGCATATTTTAAGGTTTTTCTCCAGTTTTTACCCCAATGCCCCCATCTTTCCAAAGAATAATTGCTATGGATTAATTCAAATTCTTCTATCAATTCTTTGGCTTGTTTTTTATTTATTTTTCGCATTTTTTTCATTTCTCAATTTTTATATATTATTTTTTGGATTAACCGCCTTTACCAATTTTGGCGCGAGGAGTAATTATCCTCTTCTTTTCTAGCTTCCTTCTAGTATCAAGTAAGACTTTGAGCATTCCGGGGCTTGCCTTTTCTTTCCGAGAAATATTTTTATTAAAAGAAAAATTTGCTTCTTCTTTATTAACCTTACCTAACCTATCCTGACCTATCCTAACCTGTGCGGTCCATTGGTTGTCCAGTGGACGTCCAGTAATTTTTTTCGTATCTGCTCTGGGCATTGGCTTTACTACTTCAGCGTCCGGAACTATTTGCAATAAAAGGTCTTTATAAATACTGTCTATCTTTCTGTCGGAACGGATTAAATTATGTTCTCTCCAATCTAATATATAGCTCACAAGATCTTCATTAAGAACTTTGACGAAATCCTTTGAAACTAAAACTTTCAGATCATCTTCTCCAAAACCACCCATTCTAATAATTTTATAGGCTTCAACCACTCCATCATCATCGGCGTTTATTCCTAAGTGGAAGTAAAGTGCCTGTGAAGTTTGTGGCATTTTTAAAAATTTGCCACTATTTATTATTCTTTGTGAGAACATTCTTCGTTGAGCCACTTTATTTTATAGTTAATTTTATTTCTAAACCATCAGGATATTTTCTTTGTTCAGTAATAATTGTTAAATCATCTATATATCTTTCTAAAAACTCATCAATATCTGTAAAATATCCAATTTGTTTTAAATCTATTTTTATTGTTCTTCTCTGAACTCTTTGATCTATAATCATATTTTTTTATCTTTATAATCAAAACAATCACTGTCTTTCGCTGATTTAACTAAATTTATTTTTTTCATTTTTTTATTTTAATTATTAACTCAAAAGAGCAAGGATGCACAAGGTTCCCGCGAAGAAACCTAAATCCCTGCTCTTTTGAGCCAACAATTTGGTTAGATTGTCTTTCGCGGTAATTCTGTGCATTTATTTGAAGAGGGTAAAAATTGATATTTTAATTATACACATTATTTTAGATAATGCAAGTGGATAAAATTGGGGATAACTTACCTTGCCTGTGGATGGAAATATTATATACTACTTATGCCCCGTGGCGCTGCCCATTATTTAGGCAGTCTCGTCCGCGGGGTATTTTAATACTCAAAACGAATAAAAAGCCCTTAGAAACGAATTTTGAGCGTCTGGCAGGGTTTTAGAAGGTATATATCAAAACCCCGCAAGGGGGACAAGCGGGGAATTGATAAGTTTCTGTTTTCCCTTAAAGTTCTTTTTTGAACTTTAAGAAATAACAAAATGAAATATATAAACTCCAAAATCCAATATGTAAACAAAGTGAACTTTCGGGGACGACCAAGTGACCCTACTTGTTCTTATTGGACCGGAGGAGTTTCTTGCGGGGTAGTTTCAGGCGTTTCCGGGGCGGGAGCGGGGATTGTGCCGCTTTCTTTCCAGAGCGCGAGCCCGTTTTTCAAAAGTGCCAAGACAATGTTAATCGCAATCAGTGAAGAAGAGACCCAAGCGCCCGAGGACGGTAAGACTTGCTTTAATTGGGTTAAGATAACAACCACTGCCGACACAATCGCGAAAATACCGCCTTTGGTAATTTTGAGAACAGGTTTTCTAAGAGTTCCGCCATCTTTCCAGCGCGCTAAAAATTGCCTCGCGCTTTGGATACCTAAACAGAGAATTACCCAGAGAGCGATTGCCGTATATACACCAACGGAATATTTGGATATTTCCATAAGTGCCATAACCAGAGCGCCGGCAATAAGACCGATAAGTCCGGCCACTCCGACCTTTTTTAGTCTAATCATAATTTTGGTTTTGTTCATTTTTTTTAATTAATTATTTAAAATATTTCTAGCCTTTTCTATTTTTTCTTTCAGACTATTTACCTCAAAACTTTGTCCTTCCAGACACTCAAAGCCGTTCTGCACTTTTTCGGTATGTTTTTGAAAGTCAGGGTGATTGACTAAAAAAGTAATAAACTTTTCAGCGCCCAAGTTTTGGTAATATTCCACTTGGTCATCGGGCAAATTGTGTCCGATTGCCGCGTAAACCATCGCTTGGACTTCTTGTTTGGTCATCATAGATTTGAATTGTCTTAATGAAATTAAATTATAAGGGTTGCGTTTGGGAGCGGGGACTAAATCTAAAGGGTCAATAATTTGCGTGGGGGAGAGTAGGACGAAAAAGTGTTGCGGAACTCCGGACGACCTATAATGGTCGGTTTCACCGATTAAAGGAAACTCCGTCTTGTAAAGTTCACTTGGGGAAAGCTTTTTGTAAGAGTAGCCGGCTATTTTGGCAACGCGCGGAGCGTCAATATTACAGCCTTGGAAATAACCACATTGGTCAATTAAGAGTTTATTCAGTGTTCTGGGGTCAATTCCAAAAAGCATTCCAAGGCTCACAAGGAAACAGCCATTGCCAATAAAGGTCGTGTTGCAGGTGCCTAGTTTTTCTTGCGCCCAGCGGGGGTCGCGTTGAGAAAGGTATTGCATAGAATTTATTTCTTAGAAAATAGCCTATAAGCGCTATATCCTATTCCACCAATTAGAGCGTCTTGCATAATTCTATTCCTAAATGCTCTTTTTCTGATAATCTTATCTCTTTTTATATCTTCAATCAGTTTAGCTTGGAGCTCATTAATTTTAGCGGCTGTTTTTTGTTCAATATTTTTTTTAGCGGTTAGGGTTATTGCTTTGGCTTTTTGTTTTTCAGCGTTTAAAGTCAATTCAGCCAATTCTTCAGCAGTATTCATTTTCTTTAAATCTGAACTTACTTTGGCATAAGCAGAATATTGAGCATCCAGTTTTTCTACTTCTGGAGATATTTTATGAATTTCATTTCTGAACAAATTAGCTACTTTGTAATAAGTATCTTTGGATCCGGATATTTTTTCTCCTCTTTGGGCGGCTTTAGAAATGGCAATGGAAACTTCATCCAATTGCCTTTTTAAATCTATTGATTTTTTTAAAGAAATAAAATTGCTATTTTTATTTTCTTTTAATATTCTATTCTTCAATTTAATCAATTCTTGCGCCGCTTTATCTTGACCGATTGATTTCTTTTGTTTGGCAAGGTCTTGAAGTTGATTGGTAATATTGCCCAAATCTATTTTTTGTTTGGATTCTTTAGCTATTGAATCAATTTTTTTGCCTAAGAGAGGTAATTCAGTCTTAACCTTATTATAAGCCTCGCGATATGATTCGGGCAAGGAATAATCTTTTTTAACTTGTTTAACCAATTCCAAATCACGAGCTTTACGAGCGACTTGAATCGCCGAAGTCTTTTCTTTAGTGGCAATATCCAGTGCAGTTTTGGCGCCGGCGGTTTTAATTTTTTCCGCGGATTCTGCGGTTGCTTCCATTATTTTTCTTTCCGTAGTTTCCGCTAATAATTTTTTATAGCTTTGCGGTCTTAAAGCGGAAACACCTCTTGCTCCCAGTTTTCCAACTTGACCGATTCCTTTAGCCAAACCTGCTGTTTCCATACCAGCCAGAGGCACCGCGGCAAAAGGAGCGGCTGCTGTGTAAAGCGGTTTTTTACCTTCAACAATATCACCGGCTCTATTTTCAGCTTCAGAAATGTAGCTTTTAAAAGGTTTAATTCCGGGAATATTATATTCTTTTCCGGTTGCCTGATAACCTTGAAGTCCGCGTCCTTCTTCAATTCCTTCTTTTCCTCTTCGTAATATTCCGGGAACTTCCGCTGCTGAAGCTAAAAATTTAGCTGGAGTTTCCACACCAACTTGTAAGGCAGCGGTCGGCAATTCTTCTTTTACTTGTTTTGTAAATAACTGCTTATACCAAGGCTTTTTTAAAAATTCTTCCGCGTCTTGACCTTCAACTTGAATTTGAGCCGTTTCTTGTGTTTGCGCAAAACGCGGTCGTTCTTGATCAGCCACTCTTGTACCTCCAAATTCTGAAGCAATCTCATCTATCTTTTTACCTCCATATTGACCGGCGATTTCAGCATAATTTATAGGCATATTTTTATTTTAATTAGTTAATTTAAGCCTGCCTTCTGACGAAAAGCATCAGCTGAAGCTTGATCAGGAAATTCAAATGTTCCTTGTGGAGTGCTTACTCTAACCGGACCAGCTTGACTTGACTGATTATTTCCTTCTTGAATTTTAGCTCCATAAATGCTAAGAGTATCATTGATAATATTTTTAAGCTGGTTTTCCCAATTATTTAATTTAGTTATATTATCACTTTTACTATAACCAAATTCCGGCAATGTGTTTTTTAAACGATTGTATTCACTTTCATTAATTTGTGCTCCGGAACGAGCATAAAGATAATCATTGCCTACAATTTTAATTAAGTTAGCTAATTCTTTTTCTTTTTCATTAAGACCTGATAATGTTCCCAAAATCGGTTTTCCATAAGCTAAACCTTGTAAATAATTAGTAAGTCCTCGCATATTGACATCTTTATCATTAAGCAATTCTTTTATTCTATTAATTGATCTTGCTTGATTGGAAATGAATGAATTTAAGGTTGCTACTTTTTGACTAATATTACTTGGAACATCAGCCGGTTTTCCTGTTTGTTGATCAATAATTTGACCGGGAGTTGCTCCACCTCCACTAATATTGAATCTTGAACGATCAGAAGGGCTTAAATATTGATTGGCATATTGTTTATCAAAATCAGCTGAAGTAAATCCGGCTTGCGAATATTGATTTCTAATTCTTTTATAATCATTAATATCTATAAAACCACCGGGACCAACTGAATTACTTAATTCAAAATCGGCATTATCAATACTGGTTTTTGTTTTTCCTCCTTTCAAAAAGTCCGCGTAAGTTAATCCGGTTCCTTCCAGTCCTCCGGCTAAACTCCATTCTTGATAAGAAGAAGGAGCACTAGAAACTTTATTTTGCTGTTCCTGTTCAGTTAAAGTCATCCTTCGCCTAGATAAATAACCTGAAGGAATACCGGCAGTTTTTTCAAGTTGAATCAATTCTTCTGGTGAGGCGTCTAAAAAAGCTTGACTGCCAAAAGTATTAAACTGGCGATCAATAAAATCCAAAGCATCTTGGCGAGCTTGCTGTTTCTGTTGTTGAATTTTTTCAGTTGTTAAACGAGACTGTTCCAAAACATCGCGGATTCCACCCATTGTGGATTGAATTTGTTCACCATAAGTTTGTGCCATTTGTTCATTAGCGCGCGCTTGCGGTTCAGCAGTTCCGGCTTGCGCTCCACGAATTCCTTGAATTTGATTAGGACTAAATCCGTAGGCTTGTAATTCAGGAGATAAAGGTTTAAAGCCGGCTTCAGCCATTTGTTGTCTGCCTTCCGATGCCGCTCTTTGAAATTTAGCCGTCCCTAAAGCCGGATTGGCTTGCGCCTGCATTAAAAAACTCATTAAATTAGCATTGAATTTTTCATAAGCAGAAGGATCGGGAATATTTGATGATAAAGCGCGTGAAGTTCCGGAAATAGCAGTCGCGGTATTATCATAAGGTAATGTTCTGGTTGCCATATATTTTTATTTATAAAGTTAATGTTCTATATTTTTTTTCATATTCAGCGGTTTTATAATTCTGCTTATAACCTTCAGACAGAGCCAATTCAGAGGCTTTTTGTTCTCTTTGTTTTTCACCAATTAATCCTTCATAAACTTCACTGGGTAATTCATAGAGAGGTAGCTCTCTGCCTGTGCGTTGAAATTGTTTCATACCAGCTAAAACTTGAGGCGTTTCTTGAATATTGGCTGTCCCTAATTCTTTTAATCCGGTTTCTCCATATTGTCTGGCAAATTCTCTAGTCTGTAATCCGGCTTGATAAGATAATTGTCGGCGCGCTTCGTCTAAACTGGTTTGCGCGTTTTGAGCCAAATCCTGTTCTTGTCGTCCACGTTCTCCGGAATAAGCCATTCCTCTTTCCGCCATTGTATTGGATAAGCTTCTTAAACTATTACTATAATTTTTTTCAAATTCTTGTTCTTTACGTAAAAGTGAATCTTCACTATAACCCAATTGATATAAAAGGTTCTCTTTGGCTAATTTGAATTGAGAAGAATAATAAGGCTCAACTTCTTTTTCGGCTTGAGATAAAAATTCCGCCGCTTTTTCTGGAGTAATTTCAACATTTGGATCAATTTGTAATCCTCTGTCTAAAAGCTTTTGATAAGTATCAGCAAGCTTATTTTGCATTTCATCCAAATTAGGATCTCCGGTTGAAGGCATACTAATTTTATTTGTTGTTGTGTTTTGATTTTGATTTCCTCCAAAACCATTTAAAGCGGCTTGAAAATTGGCATTGGTAAAAGGAACTTGATTAAATCCTGTAAATCTGCCAACATCGCGGGCATCATCTTCAGAAATTCCCAATTGCTCCATTGCTCCGGAACCAACTGGCATATATTGACCTTGAGCTGCTTCCACATAAACTTTGCCATTGGATTTAATTATATCAGGCATATTTTTTGTTTAAATTATTTTTTAGGTTGCCAAAGTATTTGAGGAGTATATTCACCACCACCAATTTGAGCTTTAGAAAATTCAGGATAAGAATAAACCGGCTTAGAATTTTCTCTTTTAGAACGTCCACGCCAATTTTTATCCATTCTACTTCGTTCTTCCAACGTGGTTTTAACCCAAGCCAGTTCATTAAGATTCTTAATTTTGGCATCAGGTAAATAAATTCCATCTTCTCCAATAAACATTCTTAATTCATTTTCAGAATCGACCAGAGCCAATCCTTGTTCATTAATTCCCATTTTTTCCGCTTCAGTTAAATACCAATTATTATCAAAACCAATATCAGCACCATTAATTAAATTACTGCGAATATCGTGCCATCGGGCATCTGCCGTTCCTAACCAAATAGAATCATCGGATGATGGGATAATCCAAGTTGCCGTTTTAATTCCATATCTTCCGGAAAAACCTGTTGGCGTTATATTCAAATAACCACCTGATGCTTCCATTGTAAAATATTTTCCACTTTCTTGATAGAATAACAAATTATCAGAATCTTCCAAGACAACATTACCATTAGCCGGAGATAAAATTAAAGCTCCACCATAAGTTCCGCCACCATATCCCCCGGTTTGAATGCGTCCATTAGTACCATCGGAATACATTAAAATCCATAAATGAGCGTTAGTGGCTAATGTTCCAACTTCCGCTCCGATTGTTGATCCTCCTCCGGCAACAATATGTCCGGTATCTCCTCCGGCATCAGTAATAAAACGGATAACGTGGTAGTCTGTGGTTAAAGACGGACCATTAGTCGCGTCCGCGCCCGAAGCACTAACTGTTCCTTGATTGGTATCTATAATTAAATACTTGCTTGAAGATGCCGCGTAAACTCCTAAAGGAGAAGCTATTTTATCAGGTAAATCTAAAGAACTACTGCTTAACAAAGTTATTTTATCGGTATCTACATTATCCGCGACCACGTTAGCCCAAGCTTTGGTAAATTCACTATTATAACCTAAATTCCAAGTACTATCCGTATCAGGAATTACATTCATTTCAAACCAAGCACTGCGAAATCCAGAACCCCAAGTTTCCACAAATTTCAAACTATGCAAGGTTACCGCGCCAATCGTATCATCTTCAGCTTTGATACCGATATAATCACTATCACCAACTTCAGCATTGTAAAAACGCAATTCATCAGTTACCAGTTGCGCTCTGAGTTTATTGGTATCATAAGCCTGAATATAAGATGAACTATCAAAAACCAATCGCGCTCCAGAAGCGGCAGTGCGTATTGTCGCGCCGGTTACTGTTCCAGCAGTAATTGTGCCCAAGTCAGCGGCAATTGCCGATAACTGGGCAACATTCATTTTATTAGCGGTAATCGTATTAGCGGCAATTTCGTTCGCGGTAATCGTATTAGCGGCAATATTATCGGCAGTCAATAATATTCCTCCTGTTCCGCCAAAGACTTGAAAGGTCGCATCGCTTGTGACATCCGAATTATCTTCGCAAACGGCAATTTGAAATCTATTAGGGCCAGTTCCCTCTCCGTGCACTGTTGTCGTTTGCAATGAGGTCTGACTAACCGACATATCAAAATAAACATAAGTGATTGCTGTCATATTACCAGTTGAACCGGCATCAATGGAAAATGTAGCACCAGCCGATAGAGTTATTGTTCCGGAAGTCCAGGCGACAGTATCATAATCAGTAGCCGAAAATGTTCCAGAAAATTGCCAGTTTTGTATATCTAGTAGCGAACCCTCAAGCAAATTATTAATTTTGATATTATCAAAAGATAATGGAGCAAGAACTGTTCCGGCAGATAATAAAGAAGGATCAACAGCATCTTCAACCGGATTATAAATTAAAGGATTTCTTACTTTTTCGTCAGTGCGATTTAAAAAATCATTAAAACCGTAAGAAAAAATGTCTGGTTTTTCCGGTTCTTGTATTGGTATATCTAAAGACATAATATTTATTCAACATTAAATTCAGAACTCAAATCAACAAGAATTATGCCCATAAAAATAAAGGCTTCTTGTGAAGAAACTCCTGAAATTTTAAAACGAATACGATGACCTTTAATATTCAAGTTCTTAAAATAATTTTGCCATTTGGTTATTTGACCAATCGGTTCAAAATGATTTAGAGACCAATCATCAACTTGATAAGACAAATGAGTTTCTAGAGCTTTTAAACAAAGCGTGTTAATTTGTTGAATTGTTTTACGATTGAATATGGAATCAAGTTCATACCATTTAGTCATCATACGAAATTTAATAGGAGTTGTATTATCGGTTGTTCCAGAATCAAAAGTATAAATTTTACCATCATTATCGCCAACAACTTGTAAGATTGAAGTTCCATTATTATAAGGAGCGCCCCAAACTATTTCATCAGCGGTAGAATAAATAGTCCAAACTTTTGACGATTCAGTATAACGGCAAATTACATTAGTCCAAGATTCACCATCAATGGTTAAATCACCGACCGACCAATAAATATGATCATTATCAGACCAACCGGATATGTCGTCATAATAAGATAAAGGAATGGCTTTAACAATGTCTGATATTCTTAAAGATATATTTTCAGGATAATCTCCGCCATACAAATAAAATCCAGTATCGTGATGAAAATAAATTCCTTTTTTACCTTCCACTATGCTTTCGTTACTGCGTGTTCCGACTTTAATTAAAGGGTCAGGGTCAGTTCCCGATGTGTTAAAACGATAAATATAATTTGGCTTAAAAACCAATAATTGCGTGGCGAATCTTTTTAATCCTGAAAAAATTTCACCGTCATTAGGATTTATGTCAGTATAATTATTAGCCGTATCCCAAGTTATATAACCTGATGAATCAACTGTTTCCGAATAATTCAGACGAGTATTGGTTAAGATATAGATTTTGCTTTTAAAAACTTCAATGTATTTACCGATTGGAGCGGTATCAGGATTAATTGGGTTACCGGTAGTTTCCCAAGTTGTTCCATTAAAACATTTAACCGCGTCAGTGCCATTGACTCTGATTGTTCGGTTAGCGAAAGAAACAAATCTGGTTTTTAAATCTTTAGTGTCATCTTCCAAAGACTTTGACCAAGCTCCTCCGGTTGATTTATAAATATCATTATTTGTTCCATCGGAAAAAACGGCAAGTAAACAATTTTTAGAAGAATCAGAAAACAAAGAGTTGAATAAACCTAAACAACTGTAATCATTAGAAATTTGTGAACCAATAATCGTATAGCCATTACGTAAAGTAACCGCTCCTTTACGATCAAAATGAACATTGATGCTTTCCGTAACCGCTCCATCCGGAATAAGGTTATCCTCAACTTCAGGTTGTCTAATCAATCCATAAACTCCTAAATTTCTAATTTGTATTGGATTTAATTTGGGCATATTTTTATAATAAATGTTCAATATCAGGAATAAATGCTATTTCTTCTCCAATATATTCATTCTGCAAGGCAGTGGTTTTTTTCTGCATCCATTCTAAATAATCCGTATCTTGCATAGCTAATAAATCCGGATTCTTTTTTTTCTTAATGCGCCAAGATAAATAAGAAACATACATATCATAATCAGGTTCATCTAAAACATCAGCATCACTATCCTTTTCCAATAAGGTTTGATAATAATCAATCCAAATATTTTGGTCAACATAATCTGAAGAAACAGGACGTTCAAAATAAATGTATCCTCCCCAAACAGTATAATATTGAGGTAAACCGAATGACGCATCTTGCCAAACATCCGTATCAGCATCAATATTAGAAGTTACCGCTCCATCACCGGAAGCCGGCACTCCGGTTAAAGTTCCGGTTGATTCTGTGTTGCCGGTATAAGTAATTGTTTGACTTCCAATTGTTACTGAACCTGATTCATCAAAATCACGAGTGTCGGTTAATACTATCGAAGTATCTCCGGCTGTAATTGCCGTATCAACCGTCGTGTGTCCGACTCCTTGGTAATCACGATCCCATTCTTTTTTAGTGTAATATTTCATATTTTCTTCAGTACCGATACGCAAACCGAATATATTTTTAGCCGTGTTTTGATCCTGTAAATCAGTCGGTACCGCTATTCTATACATTCCGGTAGTTACATTGCCTAAATCGTAATTATAGGCTCTTCTGAAGGGTCGTTTGCCTGGAGAATTATGATATTCTCTTCTTGCTTGCCAAAGACATTTATCTAAAAAATTATGAGTAATTACTCCTCCAATATCCTCATTAATTGACTCCAATGCTCTTTGTTTGATAGCCATCACCGTATTATCATCATAATCATCATAAGGTAATGGGTCAGAGTAAGTTGAATAAATCGTTAAAATCGTATTTTTGAGACGATAGAAGTAATAACCGCTTTCATAAGTAGTATCATCATATTGAGTTTCATCGTGATCGGGTTGTAGGGCAATCGTAGTCATTACGGTTTTTGTCCCGGTAGCGGTAGTGGCATTGGAAAATTCCGCTTGATCCCAATCAATAATATAAACTTTAGTATCTTGCGGATGATCAAAAGTCAAGGCGGAAGCCAAGGTTATTGTTGATCCGGTTGGAGCTGTAGAAGCGTGAGTTTTAATTATTTCGGTTTTTTCTTGTCCTATTTCTCCAATGCAAATAACCTTATTAATAGCGAAACCGACTATACTTTGCACTGTTAAAGTAGTTCCGGCAGCGGAAACATCAGCTGATAAATAAGTAAATTTTTTACCACGAGTTAATCCTTTATTCTCAGCATAAATGGTTTTCATATTTTTATTTTAAAAATTCTTAATAATAAATTTAATATTCGGTTTTGTATCAGCAACCCCTAAGTGATGTTCATAATAAGGCACTTGTGATGGAGATGGAGAAACCGAAGGTGAGATAGAAGGACTAACCGAAGGTGAGATGGATTCCGAAGGAGAAACCGAAGGAGAGAATGAAGGACTGATTGAAGGAGAGAATGAAGGACTGATTGAAGGAGAGAATGAAGGGCTAACTGAAGATGATGGTGATAAAGACGGACTGATTGAAGGTGAGATTGATTCCGAAGGAGAAACCGAGGGACTGATTGAAGGACTGATAGATGGAGAAATTGAAGGACTGACTGACGGAGAGATGGATTCCGAAGGAGAAACCGATGGACTGACTGATGGTGAGATTGATTCCGAAGGAGAAACCGATGGACTGATTGAAGGACTGATAGATGGAGAAGCTGATGGACTAACCGAAGGTGAAATGGAAGATGATGCTACCAAAACCATCATTTCCACTTCCGCTAACTCTATATTAGCTCCTCCATCAACACTCCCTATATTGATTCTGTAATAAGTGTAAGCCGTGGAATTGCTAAATGAGTATGTTTTCTTTTCCAATAAAGACCAGCCTGTTATTCCACTTTGAGTATCTAAAACAGTCCAATCGGAATCATTGTTAGAGCCTTCAAAAGTCCAAGCGCTGGGAGCGCGATTAACTAAAGTGTTGGCAACAGTAATACTGTATTGCCTAATTGTTTTAGAACTTGCGAACTGATACTTAATCCAACCGCTAGTTGCTGTTGAAGACCAATATGTCGCCGTATTATCATCCATTGCTTTCCAAGCATCATAATCAGCTGAATAAGCTGTACTTGCGCTGGCTACTCCGGAAGGTTCTGTTGCCGAAGTCATTGTCGGTATCTGATCTGTGGAATAAACTTCTCCAGCCATTTTATTTAAAATTTAATATTTGGTTTATTACAATTACAAAATTTTATTCTTGGTATTGTGTCTTCTACTGTATAAGAAGGAGACGGTGAAACTGAAGGACTGATTGAAGGACTGATTGAAGGAGAAACCGATGGGCTAACCGAAGGAGAGATTGACGGACTGATTGAAGGTGAGATAGATTCCGAAGGAGAAACCGAGGGACTGATTGAAGGTGAGATTGACGGGCTAACCGAAGGAGAGATTGACGGACTGATTGAAGGTGAGATAGATTCCGAAGGAGAAACCGAGGGACTGATTGAAGGTGAGATTGACGGGCTAACCGAAGGAGAGATTGACGGACTGATTGAAGGTGAGATAGATTCCGAAGGAGAAACCGAGGGACTGATTGAAGGTGAGATTGACGGGCTAACCGAAGGAGAGATTGACGGACTGATTGAAG
>Ga0265297_10005856_pt1 | contig 18335 bp, 15 predicted proteins | sample Munlanlwell13791_FD_192502 | JGI IMG/M metagenome (GOLD analysis project Ga0265297, IMG submission 192502) | Leachate microbial communities from a municipal landfill in Southern Ontario, Canada - Leachate well 137-91 | ecosystem: Engineered > Solid waste > Landfill > Unclassified | place...
CGACGTCCTGCTGGTGAAGGGATCGCGCGGTATGAGGATGGAGCGGGTGGTGGATTACCTCAAACAGGAGATAGGGACGGGCTAAATGCTATACTATCTATTATATCCGCTGCACTCGGAGTTCGTCGGGTTCAACGTCGTGCGGTACATCACGTTCCGCATGTTCATGGCGACGTTCACCGCGATGGCGATCTATTTCATATTCGGCAAGCCGCTGATCAGGATACTCGCCGCGAAACAATTCTGGCAGACGGTGCGCGACGACGGCCCAGTCACCCACATGGACAAGAGGGGCACCCCGACCATGGGCGGGCTCTTGATCTGGGCCTCGGTGTTTCTCTCGGTGCTGCTCTGGTCCAGGTTCATGGAGCCTTTCGTGCTCATGGGCATCTTCGTGATAGCCGGCTTCGGGATAATCGGTTTCATAGACGACTACCGCAAGGTGATACTCAAGGACCCGAAGGGCATGAGGGCGCGGGTAAAATTTCCGCTGCAGATAGTCGTCGGGACTTTCGCCGCCCTGGCGCTCTTCGACGCGCTCGGGTTATCGAGGGAGATAACTCTCCCGTTCTTCAAGGAGTTGGCGCCGAACATCGGATGGACCTACGTGCCCTTTGCCGTGATCGTGATCGTAGGGGCTTCGAACGCGGTCAACCTCACCGACGGTCTGGACGGACTGGTGAGCGTGCCCTGCATAGTCGCGTTCCTGGCTTACGGCATCTTGGCGTATATCGCCGGCCACGCGGCTATCGCCAACTACCTGGCGGTCCAGGCGGTGCCCGGTTCAGGCGAGCTCGCGGTCCTCTGCGGCGCGGTCGTGGGCGCGTGCGTCGGTTTCCTCTGGTACAACGCGCATCCGGCCTCCATCTTCATGGGCGACGTTGGTTCCTTGCCGCTAGGCGCCCTGCTGGGCTATGTGGCGGTGGTCACGAAGAACGAGATACTGCTGGTCTTCATCGGCGGCATATTCGTGCTCGAGACCATATCGGTCATAACGCAGGTGGTCTCATTCAAACTCACCGGCAAGAGGGTTTTCCGCATGGCGCCCCTGCACCATCATTTCGAGCTCAAGGGATGGAGCGAATCAAAGGTGATAGTCAGGTTCTGGATAATATCGATCATACTCGCGCTCGCGTCGCTGGCGACGTTAAAGCTGCGCTGATTTTAAGAAGAAGGGGAAGATGAGGGAATGGAGAGGGAAAAAGGCGCTCGTGATCGGGCTGGGTCGCTCCGGCGTCGCAGCCGCTCGTTTCCTGGCGAGCGAGGGCGCGATCGTCACCGCAGAGGATGCGAAGCCGGAGGACGCGCTCGCCGCTGCGATCGAATCCCTGGTCGGCCTCGGAGTGAGCTTCTCTCTAGGCAGGCACGATCCTAAACTCGCGGTCGGCAGCGACTTCATAGTGGCGAGTCCAGGCGTGCCGCTCGATCTCCCCGGCTTGGTCGCTGCGACGAAGAAGGGCGTTCCACTCGTAGGCGAGATGGAACTTGCGATACAGAGGATAACTAGGCCGATCGTCGCGGTCACCGGCACCAACGGCAAGACCACGACCACAGCACTCATAGGTCATTTGCTCTCAGGGGCCGGCATATCGGCGTGCGTGGCCGGGAACATAGGCACCCCGATCCTGGATCTCGTGGAAGAGGCGAATCGCTCGAAGTACGTGGTTCTGGAGGTCTCTAGCTTCCAACTCGACACCGCGCCGTCGCTCTCGGCCAAGATTGCGGTCTGGCTCAACGCCACGCGCGACCACATAGACAGGCATGGCAGCTTCGAAAATTACGTGGCGAGCAAGGCGAGGCTCTTCTCCCAGATGAAGGGGGACGGGTTTGGGGTGTACAACGCCTCCGACGAAGCGGTATCGCGGTGGGCAGTGAAGTCCGGATGCACGCTTGTGCCGTTCGACCCGACCGGCGGCATCTTCTCAGACCCGGGCGATGGACCTTCGATGCGCGGATGGTTCTCGGACGGGGATCTCTTCGTGAAGCTGGGCGGCAAGGCTTCGCGGCGCTATCCGCTTTCGAAGGCGAATCTTACGGGCAGGCACAACAGGGAGAACATGCTCGCCGCACTCTTGGCGACCTCACTCGCCGGCGCGGATCCCGCGGCGATCGAGGAGGGGCTGGCCACGTTCGAGGGGCTGCCGCATCGCGTGCAGCTCGTGGCCGAGCATAAAGGCGTGCGCTATTACGATGACTCCAAGGGCACGAACGTCGGGGCCACGGTGCGCGCGATAGAGGGATTCGAAGAGCCGATAATCCTGATAGCCGGCGGTCTCTCCAAGGGCTGCGATTTTTCCGATCTCGTGCCTGCAGTTCGCGCCAGGGTCAAGGAGGCAGTGCTGATAGGCGAGGCGGCGGAGGAGATGGAGAGGACGCTCGGCAAGGGGATTGCCACCAAGAGGGCGTCGTCCATGGACGAGGCGGTAACCATTGCCTGCGGCGATGCGCATCCCGGCGACGTGGTGCTTCTGTCGCCGGCGTGCGCATCATTCGACATGTTCCGCGACTACGCGGACAGGGGAAGGGCGTTCGCAGAGGCGGTAAAGAAGTTCGTATCCCGTGAATCCGGTTTGGGAAGGGGCGATGGGAGATCTTGATTATCAGAGGGTCCATCTGGACTCGAAGCTTCTGTTCTGCGTGATCCTGCTCGTGGGCATCGGGGTCACCATGAATTACAGCGCGAGCGCGGTGCTGGCCAGGGAGCGCTTCGGCGACAGCTATTTCTTCCTCAAGCGCAGCCTGCTGTTCGCCATGGCCGGCTTCGTCGGCATGGCGATCACCACGAAGTTCTCGTACGCCGGATACCGCAGGCTCGTCTACCCGATACTCGCGATCGCGCTGGCGCTGGTCGGGGCGGTCTTCGTGCCCGGCATAGGCAAGACCATTGGAGGTGCCACGAGATGGATCTCGCTGGGCCCGGTGGCGTTCCAGCCCTCCGAGGCGGCGAAGGTGGCGATGATCATCTTCCTGGCCTATTCGCTGGAGAAAAAATCGCAGAGGATAAGGAGCTTCGGCATAGGATTCCTGCCGCATATGCTGTTCATGGCAGTGGTGGCGCTGTGCATCCTGGTACAGAGGGATTTCGGCGCCGCCGCAACTATCGCTGCGATCACGTGGCTCATGATGTTCGTGGCGGGCGTGAGGCTGCCCTACCTGCTCGGTTTTCTTGCGGCGATGTTGCCTCTGGCCGCGATGCTCGTGGCGGGCTCCGAGTACCGGCGTCGTAGGATCTTGGCGTTCCTCAACCCGTGGGACGACCAGTACGGCTCAGGATTCCAGATGATACAGTCGTTCGTGGCGATAAACGAGGGCGGGTTCTTCGGCCGCGGCCTGGGCCAGGGGCAGCAGAAGCTCTTCTATCTGCCCGAGGCGCATACGGACTTCATATTCTCCGTGATAGGAGAGGAGTTGGGGCTCGTGGGCATCATGCTCGTGATAGGGCTCTTCGCATTCTTCTGCTACCGCGGGCTGTGCATAGCGCTCAAGGCGCCTGACATGTTCGGGCGTTATCTTGCGGTTGGCTGCACCCTGCTCATAGGCATGGGCGCCGTCTTCAACATGGGGGTCGTGATGGGCGTGCTGCCCACGAAGGGGCTGGCTCTTCCGTTCATAAGCTACGGAGGATCGTCGCTCGTGGTCTCGCTCATAGCTGCGGGGATATTGCTCAACATCTCGAGCTACAGAAAGATGTACGGGAACGCATGATGATCCATGAGGCAAAAAAACTGAAGGTGCTGATAGCGGCCGGCGGGACCGGCGGTCATGTATTTCCCGGCATAGCCATCGCCGAGGAGATGAAGAGGTTCGATCCCTCCGTCCTGATAAGCTTTGCCGGAACTGAGCGCGGGCTCGAGGCGGATATAGTTCCGAAGCACGGGTGGAGGGTGGCGATGATCCCATCCCACTCGATCAAGGACCGCAAGGGCCTGGCGAAGATCGCCGCTGTGCTGATGATACCGTTGTCGGTAGCGAGGGCCATGGGCATACTCATATCCTCGAGGCCGGACGTGCTCGTCAGCATAGGCGGATACGCGGCAGGCCCGCTCTGCCTTGCCGCATGGATGCTCAGGGTTCCGGTGGCGCTGGTTGAACCGAACGCGATACCCGGGATGACAAATCGCATGCTCTCCAGGTTCGCTGAGAAGATCTTCGTCGCATTCAGCCGGGCGAAGGAGGCCTTCGGCGCGAAGGCGATTCTCACCGGCACGCCGGTCAGGCGGATGGTACTCGAGGCGAGGCACGGGGAGAAGCCGGCGTCCGAGAGGATGACGGTCTTAGTGTTCGGCGGGTCCCAGGGCGCGCGCACGCTCAACAGGGGCATCGTTGCGGCGCTGTCGTCGCTGGCCCGGTTCAGGGAAAAACTTTATTTCATACACCAGACCGGGGCCGGAGACGATCGCTCCGCAATAGGCCGCGCATATAATGATGCCGGGATTGAGGCGAATGTCTTCCCGTTCTCCGATCGCATGTGGGAGTGCTACGAAAACGCCGACCTCGTAGTCGCGCGCTCCGGAGCGAACACGGTGGCGGAGGTGGCGGCGCTCGGCATACCTTCGGTGCTCGTGCCGTATCCGTATGCTGCGGACGACCATCAGAGGGCCAATGCGGAGGCGCTCGTCCGCGCAGGCGGCGCCGTGATGATGGACGATCGGGATTTCACAGGCGACAGGATAGCGAAGGAGATCGTTTCCATGATGAACGACCGCTCGCGCCTCGAGGTCATGCGCAGGGAAGCTTTGGGGTTTGGAAGGCCGGATGCGGCGAGGTCCATCGCAAAGGAATGCCTCGCGATAGCGTCGGGCGAATAGGAGAACGGCGTGTTCAAGAAGTACAAACAGATCCACATGGTGGGCATAGGCGGCATAGGGATGAGCGGCATCGCCGAGGTGCTCCTCAATCTGGGCTACCGCGTTACCGGCTCTGACGTGAAGAAGAGCTCGACCACCAAGAGGCTGGCGCGCAAGGGCGCGAAGGTTCATCTGGGGCATCGCCGCCAGAACATCGACGGCGCCCACGCGGTGGTGGTCTCCTCCGCGGTAGGAGAGAACAACCCCGAGGTGAAAGAGGCCAGGAGGCTCGGCATCGCGGTGGTGCCGCGCGCCGAGATGCTCGCAGAGCTCATGAGGCTCAAGTACGGCGTGGCCGTCGCCGGGGCCCACGGGAAGACCTCCACCACCTCCCTGATCGGCTTCATGCTGGATCGCGCGGGGCTCGACCCCACGCTCATAATAGGCGGAAAGGTCAACAACCTCAGGTCCAACGCCAGGCTGGGCAGGGGCGAATTTCTGGTGGCCGAGGCCGACGAGTCCGACGGGTCGTTCCTCAAACTCGCGCCGACGATCGGCGTGATCACGAACATAGACCACGAGCACATGGAGAACTATTCCGGGTTCGGAGACCTCAAACGCGCGTTCGTCGAGTTCGCCAACAAGGTTCCATTCTACGGCGCGGTGATCGCGTGCACCGCCAATCCTGTGGTGAGGAGCATCGTGCCGAGGATCACGAGGCCGTGCATAACCTACGGTGCGAAGGATGCCGACTACTGCGCGACGGAGATACGCCAGCAGGGGGATCGCCTCACGTTCACCGCCGTGTATCGCGGCGAGGCGCTCGGCGAGTTCACCCTTCGCATGACGGGCATCCATCAGGTCGAGAACGCGCTGGCGACGATCGCCGTGGGCCGATGCCTCGACATACCGTTCAAGACGATGAGGTCCGCGCTGCGCGGTTTCAAGGGCGTGGCCAGGCGCTTCCAGGTGATCTCGAAGAAGGGCCCGATAGTGGTGGACGACTATGCGCATCATCCGGCCGAGATACAGGCGACGATATCGGCGGCGAAGGCCGGCTGGCCGGAGAAGAGGCTGGTCGCGGTGATCCAGCCTCATCGCTATACCAGGCTTGCCTATCACTTTGACGGATTCGTATCGTGCATGAAGGAGGCCGACGCGGTGGTCGTTATGGACGTCTACGCCGCCGGCGAGAGGCCGCAAAAAAAATATGACGGGGGGAGACTATGGAAAGAGATGTGCAAGCGGTACCCGAAGAAGATGGTGGCGTTTGCTCCGACGACGGAGGAGGTGCTCTCGACGCTGTCGCCGTGGTGCCGGAAGGAGGACATGATCCTCTTCCTGGGAGCGGGCAGCGTGACTCAGACGGCGAAGGCCTTCTCGAAGAGCTTGACCTGATATCGCTGAACCCGCGACTCAGGGCGAAGCTCGAACGGCAGTCGGAGCAGGAGAAGCGCCTGACCAGGGAGCAGCGTGATTCGCTGATCGGATTGCTTCCTCCGGGCGCGGTGCTGTTCGACGAGCCGATGGCGCGCCACAGTTCGCTCGGCGCCGGAGGCTCTGCGGAGGCCTACGTCAGGGTCGAGGATACGGCGGAGCTGATAAGGCTGCTCGGCTGGGCGTTGGAGAACACTGTCGATTATCGCTTCTTTGGATTCGGCAGCGCTACGCTCGTGAGGGATGGGGGAGTTTCAGGGCTCATGGTAAAACTCGGTTCGGGGTTCAAGGCCGCTGACCTGGAAAGGCAGCAGGGGGACGATGTGTTCGTCTCTGCGGGAGCTGCGTTCAGGAGCAAGGACCTCGCGAACTTGTGCGCTGCAAGGGGGCTTACAGGCGCGGAGCCGTTCGGCGAGTTCGACGGGACCGTGGCGGGCGCGCTCTTTGCAAAAGGGGGCGAGACGACGCCTGCCTTCGCGCCGGCGATCGAAGAGGTCACGATAGTGACCAAGGAGGGCCGAGAGCTCACGCTGCGCGGCCAGGCGCTGCGCTTCGAGGAGGGGGCCCTCAAGATTCCCAGGACATCCGCAGTGGCAAAAATCCTGCTCAAGCTCAAGGCTGCGGCCGATGCGAAATCACATGATGAAACCTCCGTGGATGATCCCGACTCTCAGATGAGGCTTGCGCGAATCTTCGCCAGCCCGTGCAAGACAAAGGCCTCGGTGCTCATAGAAGAGGCCGGGCTCTGCGGGGTGAGGGTCGGAGGAGCCAGGGTTTCAAACCGCGACGCCAACTCGATCGTTAACGAGGGTCAGGCCACGGCCAGGGACGTGGCGGTGCTCATGAGCCTCGTGCGCGACCGCGTGAAGGATGAGACCGGTATAACGCTGATGCCGCTCATCGACGTCATAGGAGAGCGCTGAGTTTCAATTGAGGATCACGAGGTTTTTTATGACCGGAAAATGGAAGGGCAAGAGGGTCGCCGTGCTGATGGGAGGCATCTCCAAAGAGAGGGATATATCCCTGCGCACCGGTGGCGCCATATCGGCGGGGCTTGCGCGCCTCGGCTATGAAGTGATCTCGATAGACGTCAAGGGCGGCGCGGAGCTGGCGGGGAGGCTCGCATCCGAGAAGGCCGACGTGGCCGTGATCGCCCTGCACGGAAAGTTCGGCGAGGACGGGTGCGTTCAAGGCCTGCTCGAGATGATCAGGATCCCATACACCGGCGCCGGGGTGCTCGCCTCTTCGGTGGGCATGGACAAGGTGGTGTGCAAGCGCGTAGCGCGCGGGATAGGCATACCTTGCCTTCCAGAGGTTGCGTTCGACTCCGAGCGAGACGATGCGGATGTGTTCGCAGCAAAATTCGCGATGGATATGCCGGTCATCGTCAAACCATCGAGGGAGGGCTCCACCATAAACATGACCATCGTGAAGAAGAAGGGCGATCTGGCCCAGGCGCTCAAGACTGCGGCCGACTCGGACAACAGGATCCTAGTCGAGAAATACATAAAGGGGAGGGAACTGACGGTCGGCCTCATAAACGGCGAGGCGCTCCCGGTTCTGGAGATCGCCCCCAAGAGCGGATTCTACGACTACGCGTCCAAGTACACCAAGGGCATGACGGAGTACATCGTCCCGGCCAGGATAAGCGATGCGCTGGCGCAGAGGCTGAAGGATTACAGCCGGCGCATCTACGCGGAGATAGACTGCGAGGGAACAGCCCGCGTTGACTTCATAGCGCCGTCCGACGAGGAGGCCTATTTCCTGGAGATAAACACCATACCCGGGATGACCGAGCTGTCGCTGGTGCCTAAGGCTGCGGCGCATGTGGGTATGGGGTTCGACGAAGTCTGCGAGCGCCTGCTCGACGGCGCCCGCCTCAAAGTGAATGTCTGATCAAGGTATTTATGAGCGTTTTTCTACAGAGACAGACGGTGAAGCGGCGCAGGCGCTGGGCGGACAAGCTCCGCCAAGTGGAGCGCGCGCTGCTCTCCATGCTTATCATGGTGGCTGGGCTGGCTGCTCTGTACGGCCTCTACAGACTCGTGTTCCTGGGGCCGGCGTTCAGCCTCGAGAAGATAGTGGTCGACGGCAACTGGAAGTATCTCTCTGCCGCGGAGGTGGCGGATCTCTCCGGCGTGCACAGGGGCGAGAACCTGTTCTGGATGTCGGTGGGTGACATCTACAGGAGGCTCACTGAGGAGCCGTGGGTGAAGGAGGCCGCGGTCAGGCGCAGGCTCCCCGATACCCTGTACATCTACATCGAGGAGTTCAGGCCCGTAGCCATAGTGTCGAGCGACGGATTTTACTACGTGGACGACGAGGCCACGGTGCTCAAAAAGGTGGAGGCTTACGACGACAAGGACATGCCTCTGATAACGGGTATAGACATAGAGGGAGGAGGCATGAGCGATGACGGCGTTGTCAGGATGAAGGCGTCGTTGGAGCTGATCGCCGCTTTCGAACGCTCGCAATTCGGAAGCAGGAACGGGCTCGCGGAGGTGAACTTCGACGAGGCGAACGGATATTCGGTGTTCACCAGGCGCGAGCCGATGCAGGTTTTGATAGGGAAATCTGACTTTGCCGACCGCATGCGCAAGATCGACAGAATGGAGGCTGCGATCACCGCGAGGCAAGGTAGAATTCAATATATGCTTGCTGATGAGGAAGGAAGGATAACAGTCAAATACAGGCCTGCATGATCCCGAAGGGGAGGCGCCGCGCATGCAGCGCCGCGATCCTCGGTTTTGTGCGCAGTGAAAGGGGGAGTCGATATGGCAAGGAGAGAAGATCTGGTCGTTGGACTCGACATCGGCACTACGAAGATATGCTGTATTGTCGGAGAGGTGATGAACGAGGGGGTGGACGTGGTGGGCATCGGGACTCACCCCTCGAAGGGGATGAGGAAGGGAGTCGTCGTCAACATCGAGAGCACGGTCAACTCGATAAGGAGGGCCGTCGAGGAGGCTGAGCTCATGGCCGGCTGCGAGATCACCTCCGTCTTCGCGGGCATCGCCGGCGGCCACATCAAGGGCATCAACAGCCACGGCATAGTGGCGATAAAGGACAAGGAGGTGACGCCGGCCGACGTCGACAGGGTGATCGACGCCGCTCAGGCGGTCTCGATCCCCCTCGATCGCGAGGTCATACACGTCATCCCGCAACAGTTCATAGTGGACGACCAGGACGGGGTCCGCGACCCGGTAGGCATGAGCGGGGTGAGGCTCGAGTCAAAGGTCCACATCGTCACCGGCGCCGTCACCTCGGCGCAGAACATAATCAAATGCTGCAACCGGGCGGGGCTCAACGTCAACGACATCATACTGCAGCAGCTGGCCTCCTCCGAGGCGGTGCTCTCCAACGACGAGAAGGACTTGGGCGTCGTGCTCCTGGACGTGGGCGGAGGCACGACGGACATCGCGATCTTCTCCCAGGGATCGATCGTGCACACCGGGGTCCTCACCATAGGCGGCAACCACCTGACCAACGACGTGGCTGTGGGCCTTCGGACGCCGCAGCACGAAGCGGAGAAGATAAAGCAGAGGTACGGCTGCTGCGTCGCCGGGATGATCCACAAGGACGAGACCATAGAGGTCCCGTCGGTCGGCGGCCGCAGCCCAAGGGTCCTCTCCAGGCAGATCCTGGCCGAGATACTCGAGCCGCGCATGGAGGAGATATTCACGCTGGCCCATCAGGAGATCTCGCGCTCCGGGTTCGAGGACATGCTCGCCGCGGGCGTGGTGCTGACCGGCGGCACGTCATCGCTCGAGGGCGCAGGCGAGCTGGCCGAGCAGATCTTCAACCTGCCGGTGAGGCGCGGGCTGCCCAAGAGGATCGGGGGCCTGGTGGACGTCGTCAAGAACCCGATGTACTCCACCGCCGTAGGCTTAACACAGCTGGGCTCCAACAACCGCGACGAACAGCGTTTCAAGGTCCGCGACCGAAACATATACAACAAGGTCAAGGGCCGCATGAGGGAGCTGCTGGGAGAGATATTCTAATAATAGACAACATAAGGGAGGACCCCATGTTTGAATTGGTCGAGAGTTGCGCTCAGAACGCAAAAATAAAGGTGATAGGGATCGGCGGCAGCGGCGGCAACGCAATCAACACGATGATGGAGCAGGGCCTGGAGGGGGTCGACTTCATCGCCGCCAACACGGATCTGCAGGCGCTCAGGCTCAATCTGGCGCCGAGCAAGATCCAGATCGGAAGGGAGCTGACCAAGGGGCTCGGCGCGGGCGCCAACCCGGAGGTAGGCCGCAACGCCGCGCTCGAGGACCAGAAGACCATAGTGGAGCATCTCGAGGGCGCGGACATGGTCTTCATCACGGCGGGGATGGGCGGAGGCACCGGGACCGGCGGTGCGCCCATCATCGCAAAGATCGCGAAGGAGATGGGGGCGCTTACGGTAGGCGTCGTGACCAAGCCCTTCACTTTCGAAGGCCGCCAGCGTTCGCAGCAGGCTGATGCCGGCATCGCCGAGCTCAGGGATGCGGTCGACACGCTCATCACCATACCGAACGAAAAGCTGCTCGGCGTGGTGGGGCATGACGTGACGGTGATCGACGCCTTCAAGAAGGCGGACGAGGTCCTCTTTCAGGCGGTCAAGGGCATATCCGACCTCATCACAGTGCACGGTCTAGTGAACCTGGACTTCGCCGACGTGCGCACGGTAATGAATGAGATGGGCATGGCCCTCATGGGCACAGGCATCGGCGCGGGCGAGGCAAGGGCGATCGACGCGGCGACCAAGGCGATATCGAGTCCGCTGCTCGAAGACACCACGATAAAGGGCGCGACCGGCATCCTCATCAACATAACAGGCGGCCCGGACATGACGCTGTACGAGATCAGCGAGGCATCGAAGATCATACAGCAGGAGGCGGACGACAACGCCAACATCCTCTTCGGCGCCGTGATCAACGAGGAGATGCGCGGGGAGATGCGGGTCACGGTCATCGCCACCGGCTTCAACAAGCCTCACGGCAAGGTAGTGCGGCCGGCGCACCAGGTGAACGCGACCCCCTCGATCTCCACCTATTCGCAGGCGGCCCAAGGGCTCACCATGACCATGCCCAGGCAGGCGGCTTATGCGCAGGAGCAGAGGATGCAGCCGCAGCTGGCAATACAGGCCCAGCAGGTTCAGCCCATGCCCCAGAAGGGGGTTTTCCCGATGGGGGCTACGAGGCATGCGCCGGTCTCCGCAGGGCTCCTGGCCAGCGAGGCGATGACCAAGGCCGGGTTCGCCAAACAGGACGTCAATACGGACCTCAAGGACATAGCCCGCGAGATAGGCGTTCTGGAATACCAGAACGACGAGTACGACATACCCACGTTTTTGCGAAAACAGGCCGATTAGTGGTTTTAAATGGGGTTTGTGCGGGTTATGATTAATTTGGAGAAACAGCACAACTTTTGAAAAAATTTGCGGATAACAGGGGGTGTCTTCTGGCGCCATATGTCGGAAGCGCGTATAATTGACTTGGAACTAAAGATCCCCCATCCATAGGGAGATGTAATGTATCGAATAAGATCACTTGTCATCTGGATCGCGATCATATCGGTCGCATCCCTCCTTGTGTCCTGTTCAGGCAAAGATCATGCGAGAAGCGCGCGCGATGCAGGCCGGTATATAAGCGAGCACAACTTGAAGACCCTGCCGCGCTCCGACATCCCGCTCGTGATAAACGAGCGCGTGGTCGCGTGGATGGAATACTTTCAGGGGCCGGGCAGGCGTCACTTCGAGAGGTATCTGGCGAGGTCTGGCCGGTACATCCCCCTCATGACCCAGATCCTCAAGGAGCAGGGGATGCCGAGGGATCTGGTCTACATTTCGCTGATCGAGAGCGGGTTCAACGACAGCGCCCGCTCGCACGCCAGCGCGGTCGGCGCATGGCAGTTCATAAGGTCCACCGCAGGTCTCTACGGCCTCGATGTCAACGGATGGGAGGACGAGCGCAGGGATCCGTACAAGGCGACCGTGGCCGCCGCGAAGTTCTTCCGCGACCTCCACGATGAGTTCGGCGACTGGTACCTCGCCATGGCGGGCTACAACGCCGGCCCAGGACGGGTTCGCCAGGCAATCGCTATCACCGGAAGTAAGAATTTTTGGGATCATGCAGCGGATAGAAAGGCTCTCAGGGCCGAGACGCGCGACTATGTTCCAAAATTTATCGCAGCCACGATAATGGCTAAGGATCCGCAGCGCTTCGGTTTCACAAACATAGATTACGAGGAGCCTCTCGAATTCGAGTCGGCGAAGGTCGATTCGCAGACCGACATCTCCGCCATAGCGAAGTGCGCGGGAGTATCTGAGGATCAGATAGCCATGCTCAACGCGCATCTGGTGCGCGGCGCTACTCCTCCGGGAGAGAGCGGCTACATGGTGAAGCTGCCTAAGGGGACGTCGGAGAAGTTCAGGGTTGCGTACGCCCAGCTGCCTGAGGACGAGCGCATCAAGGTGATGCGCCACAACGTGCGCAAGGGCGACACGCTTCCAAAGCTCGCGCGGCGCTACGGCGTCAGCAGCAGACAGATCGCCGCTGCCAACGGCCTGGGCCGCAAGGCCAAACTAAGGGCCGGCGATACGCTGGTCATCCCGGTGGGCGCATATGCGGCCAAGTACGCCTCATATGACGACGACGACGGTGGATCAGGTTCGCGCGCAGAGGGCAGGGGCCGCTACATAAAGTACAAGGTCAAGAAGGGCGACACGCTTGGCAAGATCGCCTCCAGGCACAAGGGCGTGACCGTGGCCAAGCTCCGCAGCTGGAACAAGATGGGCGGCAAGTCCATGCTGAGGCACGGGCAGACGTTGAAGATATACGCGAAGGGCGCGCCGTCAGGATCGCGCAGTGCAGGCGCTGCCTCCGGCGGAGAGACCTATACGGTGAAGAAGGGGGAGACCCTCGGCGGCATAGCGGCAAGAAACGGCGTATCCACCAAAGAGATTATGGCGTGGAACGATATTCAGGATGCGAAGGACATAAAGTATGGCCAGAGGCTGCGAGTGGCGCCGAAGGAAACTGATGCAGCGCCTCAGCCGGATCAATCGAATGACTCCGTCGCTTCGACTAAGCCTCCGGCCAGGCAGGCCAAATCCACCCACAAGGTTCTCAAGGGCGAGACTCTGGGCCACATCGCGGAGCGTTATGGCATGGGCACGAAAGAGCTCATGGCCCTCAACGGCATAAAGGATCCTCGAAGGGTCAAGGCAGGCGCCGCGCTAAAAGTGGTGATGAAGAACTCGGGCGCGGATGATTTGACCACAGCGCCGGTCAAGCGCGAGACCGCAACAGCTGAGACCACCACAGCGGTGAAGCTCGATGAGGCGACCGTCCCTTCGCCTGAGATCGTAAGACAGCTGGAGAGCAAACCGGTCGCGACGCCCGTCGCTGCATCCAAGGCAGGCAATGCTTCCGGCGGGATGCACGAGCTGAAACCGGGCGAGACGCTTGGACACGTGGCTGAGAAATACGGCGTCTCCACGAAGCAGCTCATGGCATGGAACAACATAAAGGATCCGAAGAGGGTGCGCGCTGGCGCAAAGCTCAACATCAAGTCCGGATCTCCTGCGAAGTCCGAGCCGGCGAAGGCCGGTGAGCCGATAAAGTTGGATCCAGCGAAGGAGGCTCCAGGCACGCCGATCAAACTCTCGGACGCATCGGTCGCGCCCGTGGCCCCGATCAGAAGCTCCGCGAGCACGATCACGTATACGGTGAGGAGCGGTGAGACTCTCTGGGATATAGCGCGCCGCCACAGCGTGACCATAGCACAGCTGCAGGAATGGAATAAGCTGGACGATCCCTCCGCCGTCCGCGCAGGCACGACTCTCAAGGTGATCAAGAACTGATCTACTGCCTTCCCTCCACCAGCGCATTCACCACGTTCGGGTCGGCCAGCGTCGAGGTGTCGCCCAGGTTCGTGATGTCGCCCTCTGCGATTTTGCGCAGGATGCGGCGCATGATCTTGCCCGAGCGCGTCTTGGGCAGCGCGTCGGTGAAGTGCAGTTTGTCCGGCGTGGCGATCGGCCCGATCTCCTTGCGCACGTGCGCGACGAGAGCCTTCTTTACCTCGTCGCTTCCGTGCTGGCCGGCCTTGAGTGTGACGTATGCATACAGCCCCTGGCCCTTGATCTCGTGCGGGAAACCCACGACCGCAGCCTCCGCGACGGAAGGATGCGAGACGAGAGCCGACTCCACCTCGGCAGTGCCGATGCGGTGGCCTGAAACGTTGATCACGTCGTCCACGCGGCCCATGAGCCAGTAGTATCCGTCCTCGTCAACCCGCGCGCCGTCGCCGGTGAAATAAACTCCCGGGAACATAGCGAAGTATGTCTCCTTGAAGCGCTCGTGATGGTTGTAGACCGTGCGCATCATCCCAGGCCACGGTTCCTCGATGACGAGGTATCCGCCCTCGTTCGGTCCGCACTGGCTGCCGTTCTCGCGGATGACCTTGGGCTTCACGCCGAAGAACGGGAACGTGGCCGAGCCGGGCTTGGTGGCGATGGCGCCGGGCAGCGGGGTGATGAGGATGCCGCCGGTCTCGGTCTGCCACCACGTATCCATGATCGGCGCCTTCTCGTGGCCGATGTTCTTGTAGTACCAGATCCATGCCTCGGGATTGATCGGCTCGCCTACGGAGCCCAGCACGCGCAGCTTCGAGAGGTCGTGCTTCGCGGGCCACTGCTCCCCTTCGCGCATGAGCGAGCGGATGGCGGTCGGCGCCGTGTAGAAGATCGTGACATTGTGCTTCGCGCAGATCTCCCAGAAGCGGCCGGCGTCCGGATAGGTGGGCACTCCCTCGAACATCACCGACGTCGCCCCGTTGAGCAGCGGCCCGTAGACGATGTAGGTGTGGCCGGTGACCCAGCCGATGTCGGCTGTGCACCAGAAGATGTCGTCGTCATGATAGTCGAAGATGTACTTGAAGGTCGTGGCCGCATAGACCATGTAGCCGCCGGTCGTGTGCAGCACGCCCTTCGGTTTGCCGGTCGATCCGGAGGTGTAGAGTATGAAGAGCGGATCCTCTGCTCCTATCTTCTCGGGTTCACAGGTCGTCTTCTCGCCTGCTATCGCATCGTGCCACCATACGTCGCGGCCCTGCTTCATCGAAATTTCCTGCTTCGTGTGCTTGAAGACGATGCAGTTGGTGACCGGGGAGCCTGCCTCCTCGCACATGCGCATCGCCTCGTCGGCCGCGGTCTTCAGCGGTATCGGCTTCTTGCCGCGCCATGAGCCGTCGGTCGTGATGAGCATCTTGCAGCCGGAGTCCAGTATGCGGTCGCGGAGCGCATCCGCGGAGAATCCGCCGAAGACGATCGAGTGGATCGCCCCGATGCGCGCGCACGCGAGCATGGCGATAGGCAGTTCGGGTATCATCGGCATGTAGATGGATACGCGGTCGCCCTTCTTGACGCCCTCCTTCTTGAGCGTGTTCGCGAAGCGACAGACCTCGTCCAGGAGCTGTTTGTAGGTGAGGCGCGTGGTCTGCGTGGGCTCGTTGCCCTCCCAGAGCAGCGCGACCTTGTCTCCGCGGCCGGCTTTCACGTTGCGGTCGAGGCAGTTGACCGAGACGTTGGTCTCGCCGCCTTCGAAATACTTGATGTCGATCTTGTTGCGGAAGTCGTAGGAGCGGACCTTGCTCCACTTCTTGGACCATTCGAAACCCTGCGCGATCTCGCCCCAGAATCCCTCCGGGTCGCTGATCGATCGGTCGTACATCTTCTTGTAGTCTTCGAAGCTCTTGATCCAGGCATTCTTCTTGAGCTCTGCAGGAGGATCGAACCTTCTGGTTTCCTCCATCATGGATTTGATCGTGTGCGCCTCTGCCATGGTGCTCCTCCTTATTTGCCGCCTTGCACAGCGGGGCTGCACATATAGTGGGGGATGCGTGTCTATGTCAACCAGAAGAGCGGAAAGGTTTTAATTTATGCTTTGGCTTGCTGCGGTCTGGTTCGGCTGGGCTATGACAATCGGCTGAGGATACTGGGCCTGGGGTTGCTCTTCGGTTGCGCTGATCGCTTCCAGCACAGGCGTGGTGATGGGGGCCATGGCCACTGTTGTCGGCTCGTCGCTCGGCGTCGAGTAGTCGTCCAGGAGAATCACGTTCACGCCGAGGATCGTCACGGAGCAGGCGATCGCTGCGAGCGCCTTGAAGATGCGGGAAATACCCATTGCCCCTCCCTTTTTGGTTTCATCACCTTTTCGGCGGAGGGGCTAGAAAGTTGCTCGAATAATTGAGATTATCGCTAAAGAATAAAGCAGTAAAAACAACTACTTATCGAAATTCTCGTACCGGGCCGGGATCTCTCCCTTGCCGTTGCAATGCGGGCAGGGCTCCGTGATGCCGAAGGTGTTGAATATCGTGCGGCCATACCATTCCTGCTCATAGCCGTGTTCTTCATATCCCAGGTGCGAGAGCTCGTGCGCAAATGTCTGCAGGATCTCCAGGTGCGATAAGGGCGAGAGGATGCGCTTCTTGCGGCCGTCCTTGTAGATGGCCTTGTGCGTGTGCGTGGCGAGCGTGATGGAACGATCGTCCAGACAGCAGTTGCCCAGCGTGCGGTGGTGTTTTTTTGGATTGGGCACAAAGGAGCGGACCACCCTGGGCATCATCATGGTGGGCATCTTTTTGTGGACTCTCATCAGGTATTTTTCGAGCCAGGCGAGACTTTTTGAGAATTTTGTCCGTAATTTTAGTTTTTTAGGGGGTTTTTTTTCGATTTTAACCCTTTTTTTAGGGGTACTCTTGTAGTCCTTGGCGATTTTCACCCGTTTCAATGCCTTCTTTTGCCTATTTGCAGCCATATAAACCCCTTCCTAATTGTATTCTAACACATTTTTGAGGACCTAGCGATATTGCTCATAGCATTGCACTTTATTGCAATATTAGAGGCAACTTTGCCTTCCTTGCGGCCGAAAATAAAGGGTGTGGGGGAGCAAGCGGGGGTATCTCATGTCGGATGTGAAGGCCGCAAAGGGTGATCCAATAATTGATGTGATGGAGGAGTGTCGCGTTGATGCGAGCGCGTGCATGCTCTCGGAGCTTCCTCCCGACGCCTCTGTTGAGGATGAGGATGCGATCGCCGAATACGTCGATCAGTACAGAGAGACGCTCGACGGGCTGGCTACGCTCGATCTGGATCTCTTCACCCTGGACTCGCGCGATCTCGAGGCGCTCACTGAGAGAAAAAACGCGGATGTGCTTGCGGAACTCATCGCGCGCGATCCGGCATATCAGGTCCTGAAGCATAGGCGCACGGCGCTCGAATTCGAAGCGACGAGGCTCGATCCTGTCGGCCACAGCCCGGGGATACCGTCCGCGCATTACAAGAGGCTTGTGTATCTGCTGCAGGCCGGTCTCGCGCAGCTTGTCGATCCCACGCTTACTCCCAACGGCCGTTTCGGCCCGCAGACCAGGGACGCGCTTGCGGATTTCCAGGACAATCGCGGAATCGACCGCTTGGGCGGCGAGCTCGTGGACCAGGGGACTGTGGACGCGCTCGTCTGTGAACTGCGCTTCGACCTCGCGGGAATAAGGCAGCGGCTCACCGATGCGCAGGAATTATTCATGAACGACAAGGTCCAGCCCTTCTTCATAAACGGCCCTGACGATAGCGATGTCGACGCGCGTAATTTTGTGCGGGCGGCACTCGAGGATGCGATGATATGGGTCGGCGCGCTGAACGGGCGCGTGAACCTCTCCAGCCCTGCAGGGAAAGAGGCGCTGCAGGTTGCGATCGAGGATTACATAGGCAAGACGGTTGACCTCGTCGGAGAACGCGCCGTCGCCGACATCCTGAACGCCATAGATCTGGAAAACCCGGTCGTAGAGAGAATCCGCTGATAAGCCTGAAATCAGAATGAAATCGCCGTTAAAACCTCGTCAAAAGGGCTCTGGCAGGAGTATGGCCTGCGCTGAAAAGGGCCATTTTTAGAGCTAAAATCGCTGTTTTCAGAGGTAAAATCGACCGAAAATCAAAAATTCCCCTTTTTTTTCAGAATGGGATCTGCTATAAAAAGTCAAGTTTCAAGTGCTGTTTAACAATCTTGGCGTCGCGAACAAGCGGGCCGCGCGCCCTCAATGAGGAGGAGTTATGCCGAAGAA
>Ga0265297_10005857_pt1 | contig 18329 bp, 16 predicted proteins | sample Munlanlwell13791_FD_192502 | JGI IMG/M metagenome (GOLD analysis project Ga0265297, IMG submission 192502) | Leachate microbial communities from a municipal landfill in Southern Ontario, Canada - Leachate well 137-91 | ecosystem: Engineered > Solid waste > Landfill > Unclassified | place...
ATGAATATCGTTGAGACCGGCCTTTCTATCTTCGATACCTGCCCGCACAGCACATCCATGTAGGCCTTTGCCGCGGCACTCTCATACATCACGCTGTAAAAATCGCAATACGCGCATTTCCTCGCGCAGAACGGGATATGGATATATAAGGATACTGCTTGCATTTTCGCCTGCCTGTTATATAATTGTAAACCATATAACACTATGGAGGTTTACAATGCGTATATTCGCTTCCGCGGCTGCCGCCGCCCTGGTCATCATGATACCAGATATCGCCGGCGCCGTAAACTTCTATGACGGAGCGCGGGCGCCGGACGGGCTGTATTTCCTTACCTACTCCTCCGTTTATACGGCGGGCAAACTGACCAAGGCCGAGGAGCTCCTGCGTTTCTGCTATTATTCCCGCGATTTCGTCGCGACGGCGCTGCTGCCGGCCGGCGGCGTCAGGGTGGGTTCTGAGGGCAAAAATTCCCGCGGCCTCGGTGACGCGACGGCCGGCGCGGGATACTTCCTGCCCATAAAAGAAGTCGACGCGCTTCCCATGCTGTTCGTCAAGATCCCTACGGGCGAATACGCTTCCGATAAGAGCACGAACTACGGTACGCACCAGGTCGACATCAGGCCCGTCATATTCTTCAGTAAGACGATAAATGATTTCAGCATGGACGCGGCAATAAAATATTATTTCCGGCTCAAGAACGACAAGGATATCTCCCCGGGCGACGAGCTGCACCTGCAGTACCTTCTCGGCTATAATGTAACAAAAAACCTGAAACTCGGACCTTCGGTGAACTGGATGATGGGCAGCGAACGCAGGACGCTTTCAGTAGGCGGGGATATTTACACGCGCATAAGGGGCATGAGTTTCTCGTTCACATACCTGTACGACACCCATGCCGAGAACGCGCCCAAGGGCCAGTATTTCCAGCTGAAGAGCTGTGTAAAATTCTGACCGGGCCGGCCCGCCCTATTCCAGGACCTTAAACCACCTGAATGGCGCGAGGTCTACAAGCCTGCGGTAAGCGCGGCTGCCATGGAGCTTTGTCCACAGCCAGAGCCTGAATACGCGCGCAAGCAGGACATGCGTCGGTTTATATCCGCGGTAGACGTTGTAATTGAACCACAGGTAATTCTTTTCTAGGGCCCTTGCCGGCAATTTGGGCAGCAGGATATTAGCCTTCTTGCTTTCGAGCTCTTCCGCAAGGGGTTTTTTTATAAGGCCCTTTCCAGCGCAATACGCATAGAGGTCCGTCCCTGGATAAGGATAGAAGATGCTTACAAAATGCCAATCCGGACGGCATATCCTGTTAAGCTCGACCGTCTTATTTATGTCCTCCTCCGTCTCGTCCGGCAACCCCATAATGCTGTTAAGGCATACCTTGAGGCCGTGCCTTCTCGCCGCTTCGACGGCGGCTGCCATATCCCCGTCGGAATAATCCCGCCTGAGCAGTTCCTTCCTGATCCTCTCGCTGCCCGATTCCAGCCCGATGTTCACATACTTGAAACCGGCGCCGCTCATTTCCGAGAATAGGCCGTCAAGGTCGGCACCCTTCGTGATCCTTATATTGGTTCCGTACGAAAGGGCCCTCTTCGCCGGAAGATTATGGCCTTTCAGCTTCGAGAGGAATTCATGCGCCCATTTGCCTCCTGACGCCATGCTCTCCATCTCGAAATAGACGGTATCGTGCGCGGGAAGATCCGAACAACACTCCTCAAGTTCCGCGATTATATTATCCGGAGACCTGAACCTTACATAATTACCCGGAGCCAGCTTCTTTACGGCATGGTTGCAGCAATAGGCGCACTCGAACGGGCATCCCCTCCCCGCAAGGATCGAGTATTTCGTCCCTGCCCCTTCGCTTATCCACTCCCTCCATATTCTCCTGTCCGGGAAGGGCAGCGCATCCAGGTCCTGCGCAAACGGCCTTGCGGGATTTCTTTCGATAGAGTCCCCGTTTTTTATCCAGAGGTTCATTATGCCCGAGGGCCTTTGCCCTTTTTCGATCTGGCCGGCGATCTCTGCGGCCGGCGCCTCGCCCTCGCCTATGCAGATGGCGTCAAACGGCCCCGCGATCGCCTCCTCGGGAGCCAGTGAAACATGCATGCCCCCGGCAAGCAGGTAGATATCCGGGTATTTCGATTTTATGTAGCCTGCGATCCGGGATATGAAGGGGAACTCGAGGGTCACCGCGCTCACGCACACCATTCGCGGCTTGAATGCCCGTATCGCGCCGTCGACGGAGCTTTCGTGCCCGCGATCGACCCTGTTCAGGACGAGGAGTTTTGTATCGTGGCCTCGCTCCTTCAGGCAGGCGGAAATATAAGAGACCCCGAAGCTGACCTGCTCCTGCGTATGCAATGGTTTTTTTGTTCCGCGGACATTATACAGGGAGTATATAAAAAGTATGTTCATTGCACTTTTTATAACATTTTCCGCCACGGGTTTCAAGTCTTATTGAACCTCTTATGTATTTGTAATATAATACATTACATCGATATGCCTAACCCATTCTCTCTATTAGTTAGCGTCAGGAACTGGCATGAGCTGATATTCGCCTTTGCCCTGGTAAACCTCAAGCAAAGATACAAGCAGAGGTATTTGAGGGCCGCATGGGCCGTCATAAACCCGCTGCTAACGATGGCCGTATTTACGGTCGTCTTCTCGAAGGTCGCGGCGATCCAGTCGGAAGGCGTCCCGTACCCCCTCTTCGCGTTCTGCGCGATAGTCCCGTGGATATTCTTCTCGTCTTCAGTGGGTTTCGCGGTCAGTTGCCTCAATTCGAACTTTAACCTGATAACGAGGATCAACTTCCCGAAGATAACCGTGCCACTCGGCTCGATCCTCGCCACTTTCTTCGATTTCCTGATATCTTCCGCCCTGCTGGCGGCGATGTTCGCGCTCTACGGGTACCCAATAGGGATAAACGCGCTATACGCCATTTCCGTCTTCATGGTGCATATGATGCTGACCGTAGGCGTATGCCTGATGGTCTCGGTGCTCAATGTCTATTTCCGCGACATTCAGAGCGCAATGCCTGTGATACTGCAGGTCTGGATGCTCGCTTCCCCTGTCGGATACCCGGTCGGAATGGTCGGAAAGGGATTGCTGCCGTATTACTTCCTGAACCCTATGGCCGGCATACTCGACGGCTACAGGAAGGCGCTGCTGCATAACCACGCGCCCGACCCGCTTTCTTTCAATATCGCCGCGGTAATATCCATCGCGGTATTCCTGCTCGGTTACAGGGTATTTAAGATGAGCGAAAAGAACATAGCGGACATCATAACGCCATGAAGGCCGTAGTGTTCGAAAAAACCTGCAAGAGGTTCCATAAGAGCGAGTACTTTTTCAGCAGGAGCGACTACCTCTGGGCGCTGAATGACGTCTCCTTTTCCGTCGACAGGGGCGAGGCGGTCGGCATCACGGGGCCCAACGGTTCCGGGAAGACGACGCTGATGCGCCTCATCGCGGGCATAACCCGGCCAACAAGCGGCAGCGTCGCCGTGAACGGCAGGGTCGTCCCGCTTATCAGGGTCGAGGGCGCGCTTAATTTCAACCTCAGCGCGAGGGAGAATATCTCCCTGCTCGCCGCCGTATTCGGGATAAAGAAGAAGGCCGTCAGGAAGATATTCGGCGATATCGTGGATTTCGCCGGCATACGGGATATGCTGGATATGCAGATACTCAAGCTGTCCCACGGGATGATATCGAGGCTCTCTTTCTCGATCGCGGTCCACATAGACAGCGATATATTACTTATAGATGAGGTCCTCGCCGTCGGGGACAGCAGCTTCCAGGAGCAATGCTTCAAAAAACTATCCGAGTTAAAAAAACAGGGAAAGACGATATTCTTCGTCTCGAACGACATTGAGAGCATTAAAAAGGCCTGCGGCCGAGTCATCGTCATGGAGAGCGGAAGGATAGTCAGCGATGGCGCCTAAATTCGAGATAGTCTTCCCGGCGTACAACGAGGCGGAAAGGCTGAAAAAATTCCGTACGGTCGAAAAGTACGACGAGTATTTCGCCAAGCGCTGCGCGCCCGGGGATTATTCCATACTGGTCGTGATAAACGGCAGCACCGACGGCACCGATGAAGCCGTGCGCGATACGGCGAAGGGTTCCGGCCGCGTAAGATATATCGAGATACCGGAAAAAGGCAAAGGCCGCGCGCTTATCGAAGGCCTAAAGCACGTGACGGCCCCGCTCATGGTCTTCGCGGATATCGACGGGTCCGCGGGACCCGAACAGGCGGAAAAGCTATTGAACCTCGCGCAGGCGCAGGATATAGTCGCGGGCTCCAGGAGGATGCCGGGCTCGCGCATAACCTTCCGGCCTCCGCTTGCCAGGAGGGTAAACAGCGCGCTTGCATCGTTCTCCGTAAGGCTTTTTACCGGCCTTCCCTTAAGGGACCCTTTCTGCGGGCTCAAGGTATTCAGGACGGAGCGGCTTAAAAAAATACTCCCGTCGTGCAAGGAGGGCGGTTCCCTGATAGACGTTGAGGTACTCAGCGCGGCGCGGCGCGCGGGAATGGCGATAAAAGAAGTCCCCATAGAATGGGGCTATACGCCCGGCTCAAAAGCTTCGATCGTCAAGTCCGATATAAGGAACCTGCCGGGCCTTATCCGGATAGGATTCAGGATCAGTCCCGTCCGCGCGGCCCTGCTCTTCCTGCTGCTGCTGAACCTGGCCGATTTCATCAATTATTCCATCGCGGCGGCGCGTTATCCGTATTCCATAAATATCGTAGAGGGCGCGATGTGGGCATCCGGTTTTTGGTCGCGATCTATCGGATATTACCCTGACTGCAGCCAATGGCCATACTGGCCTACGGCATATCCTCCGCTCTTTTACATCGTCGCGGGATGGATGCACAGGATATCCGGCCTCGGCCTGGAGGCCGGCCGTATAATAAGCCTGTTGTCGGCTGCCGGAATATCCGCATTGATAGCGATGAACGCCGCGAAACAAAATGCCGGGCGGTTTTGGGCGGCGGTATTATGCCTGGCGTTCTTATCGATCCCCGGCGTCGCCTATTGGGGAAACCTGTACCGCGTGGATATGCTGGAGGCGTTCTTCGTGTGCCTGGCGCTCTACATAGGGCTTGACGGCAGGGTCAGCGCGCCGAAGATGGCCGCCTCTTCCGCCCTGCTTTCACTTGCCTTCTTCACGAAATCCACAGTCGTTGTCCCTGCGGCGGTATTGTTCTTTTACTGGTTTGCGGGTGATCGTGCCGGCAATAAAAGAAAGAGGCCGGCGCTGACGGCGGTTTTATTATTCGCCGCGATCACGTCGGCGGTATTTTTTTCTTGGCAGGCGGCTACCGCGGGGCAGTTCGCGTTCCAGGTATTCGGAATAATGTTGAGGTTTACAGAGTTCAAGCTCAGCCTCGGCATCGGGCTCCTGAAATGTTTCATCCTGGAGACCTGGCCCCTGCTTATCGCGGTAACGCTGTCCTTACGCCATTATCGCGGACTTACCGGGCCGGAAAAGACCAGGGTCCTTTTTTTGTCGGCCGGGCTTGCGGGATCTATCGCCTTCATCCTTGCCGCCGGGTCGAGGATCGGCTCCGACACGAATTACCTTATCGAGGCATATATATGGCTCCTGCTTTTGGCCGGTTCGCTCGTGTCAGCCCCCTCCGTGTCCGCGGCCGGGAAGTCGGCGGCGGCCATTTTGTTTCTTCTGTTCGCCCTGGTAAACCTCCTGCCGCAGCCGGGAGCCAAGCCCCCGTTCCGGGAGGAAAAAAGGGCCAAGGATATCGCCGTGCGACTGGCGGCGGATACGGACAAATTCGTCATTTCGGAGGACGCCTCCATCGCTATACTTGCCGGCAAAGGTCCCGTATTCGAACCGTATATAATGGACCGCCTTTGGATGCTCGGGCTCTGGGACCCGTCCCGGTTTATATCGGGGATCGACAGCGGCATCTATTCGCTCGTCTATGCGGACAAAATCTGGAACTGCACAAAATACATTGACAGCCCGCTGAACAGATACTATAACAGGATCAGGATAAAATGACCCTACATGCGCTCTCGGTAAAACCCGTCCCGAATTACCTAAGCAAGGTTGCCCGCAACCATGCGAGGATATTAAACCACCGGCATCTTATCGGAAAGAAGATAGCGGTCGGCCGGCTCATCGGCGCGGTCGAAAGCAAATGCTACCCGGAGGAGGTCACGAAAAAGATAAGCCTTATCCTTGGCGATCTGCAGGCGGGCAGGATAAGGACCCCTGCGGCGCTCGACGGGATATACTCCCTGAACAGGCACAGCAAGGTAAGGCTCTCCTCTTCCCTCTTCCGCCGCTACCTCGGCATGCTCATAGGCGCCGGCCACATAGAGATACACCCCACGGATGTCTGCGACCACGATTGCGTCGGCTGCTATTACAGGGACCGCGGAAATGCGGTGATGCCCTTCGAGAATATAAAAAAGATATTAAAGACATACAGGCCAAGGTCCGTCGTCCTGGTAGGGGGAGGCGAGCCGACGCTCTATAAGTACAAAGGGCGCGGTCTCTCCGACATCGTCCTCGAAATAAAAAGGAACGACCCGTCGATACAGATAGGGCTCGTGACCAAGGGGACGCACATCCCGAAGGGCGACTGGCAGCGCCATATCGACTGGGTCCGCGTCTCGATGGACGCGGCGACCGCGGAAACCTTCTTCAGGTCAAAGAAAAAGGATGTTTTCGGGAACGTGCTGGATAACTATTTCAAATATCTCTCCGGGCCGATACCCCATGTCGGGATCGGGTACCTCTTATGGAGCGGAAATATACATGAAGCGCATGAGATATGCAGGCTTATACACGGGCGCATGGGCAGGCTCCCTTCGTCATCCGCCGGCAAGGCGAATATCCAGTTCCGTCCCATGAGGCCCGGCGTAGACGTCCCCGAGAAGGTGCGCAAGAACCACGTATCTGCGGACATGATCTGCTCGCCCGAACAGGTTAACGGGGCCATGGAGGAATTCGAAAGGTCGATCGCCGAAAACACCGGTCTCTCCGATTTTATACTGTATCACACGAACTGGGATAAGGTCGCGGAAGGCAACGGCCTCCGCGCAGGTAAACCTTTCGACAAGTGCTACTACTGCCTGGCTTTCAGGATCTTCCGCCCCTCGGGAGAGGTCTATCCGTGCTTTGTGCGGGTATCCGACCCCGAATACCTGATAGGCGACCTCAACGACGGCTCCGATGAAGGGCTGATAAGGACAGGCCTGCTGCCTTTCCTTTACTTTAATGAGGCCGGATTGTTCTGCACGGAGGATAAATGCAGGATGTCGTGGCTGAACAATATCGCCGAAAACGGGATCAGGTCCGCCTCGGAATGCTCCGGCGAAACCGCGGATAGCTTCTTCTTCTAAAAATGACCAACCTCATTATCTGGACCGGCAATACCCTGATCGGCGGCGTCGACGTCTGGGTCAAGGAGTTGAAAACGCTCCTTGAAGGCAGCCGTTACGATCTTATTACTATCAGCGACGGGCATACTTTTGCCGGCAGCGAGAAAATTGACATTTGCGTAAATTCATGGGGCCGGTGTGAAAAAGCGCTGAAGCGCCTCTCGCCCGCCGTAGTGATGCCGAACTGGATGCATCCCCTGACAGGCATATGCGCCAAACTAAATAAAGGCGGCGCGAAATTAAGGTGCCTCTGCATGCCGCATTCCGACAGCGATGAAGAATATTACGCGCCGCTGGCGTGGTACGAGTCCGGCATATCGAAATTCGTCGCGGGAAGCCCTTACTGCAGGGACAAGCTTGCCGCGAGGTTCCCCGGCCGCGTTAATGACATATCGCATATACCCTACGGGATAACGATACCTTCGGCGGGGCCAGAAAAGAAATATTCCCTGCGCCCGCTCAAGCTCGCATATTTCGGCAGGATAGAACAGAAGCAGAAGAACGTCTTCGATCTCGCGGCGCTCGCGGCCCTCCTGGATGACAAGGGCGTAGATTACTCGCTCGACATCATAGGATCCGGCCCGGATAAGGCGGGGCTCGCGGCTAAATTGGCCGGCTCGAAGAGGGTCAGGCTGTCCGGGCAGGTGCCACACAGGGAAATACTCGCCGCGCTTACCGGATATGACGCCTTTGTGCAGGTCTCGAAGTACGAGGGTTTCGGGCTCAGCATGATAGAGGCCATGGCAAGGAAAGTCATACCCTGCGTGACAAAGGCATCCGGCGGCGCGTCGTACCTTATAAACAACGGGATGAACGGGTTCACCGTCGATATAGGAGATATGGAAGCGATGGCGTCGGTATTAAAGCGGATATCGTGCATGGGGCCGGGAGAAGCCGCCGCGATAGGCAGCGGCGCCTACAGGGCCGCCGCCGGTAATTGCGATATCGGCCGCACAGGCGTTGAATTCATGAAGGTAGTGGACGCCTGCATGGACAGTCCCGGATGCGAATGGTCCCGCGGCGGCACATATATGATGCCCGGAGGATGGAGCTCCGATTATTTCCGGCTATGGAAAAAATTAACCTGGTAATCTGGACCGGCAACGCCCTGACCGGCGGCGTCGACGTGTGGGTGAAGGAACTCAGGCACTGCCTGAAAGACAGCCGGTACAATATCGTCACGATCAGCGACGGGCATACTTTCGCCGGCGGCGAGAAGGTCGATATCTACATACATTCGTGGGACCAGTGCGCTAGGGTGCTGGGGCGCCTCTCCCCCGCCGTCGTGATGCCGAACTGGCGCCATAAAGTATTCGGCATATGCGCGAAACTGAACAAGGAAGGTTCCTGGTTAAGCTGCCTCGGCGCCTGCCACGCCGACAGCGCCGAAGAATATTACGGGCCTCTCGCCTGGTACGAGTCCGCGATATCCGGGTTCATGGCCGTAAGCGGAGGATGCGCGCGGACCCTGGCAGGATATATCCCCCTGAGAAAAAACGATATTGAACTGGTGACCTACGGCATTACCGTGCCCGCACGGGAAGATAGGATATGGGCGCCAAACCCCCTGAAGATGGTCTATTTCGGCAGGATAGAACAGAAGCAGAAGAACGTCTTCGATCTCGCGGCGCTCGCGGCCCTCCTGGATGACAAGGGCGTAGATTACTCGCTCGACATCATAGGATCCGGCCCGGATAAGGCGGGGCTCGCGGCTAAATTGGCCGGCTCGAAGAGGGTCAGGCTGTCCGGGCAGGTCGAACACGCCGAACTCATGAAGATGTTGCGCGGTTACGACGTCTTTGTCCAGGTGTCATCTTTCGAGGGGCAATCGGTGGGCATGCTTGAAGCGATGGCGGCAGGCGTTATCCCGTGCGTGACGCGGGCTTCCGGCGGCGGCTGGCGCATTATCGAGGACGGCAGGAACGGGTTCACCGCGGATGTCGGCGATATGGAAGCTATAGCGCTGGCCGTCAAACAGATATCCGGAATGGACATGGAACGCGCGGATACCATAGGCAGGGCGGCCCGCAGGACGGTGGAAGACGATTTCGATATCACAAAAAATATATCCGCCTTTACAAAACTGGCGGATAAATGCTCAAAAGGCGCCGGCAGGCAATGGGCTCACGGGGATATATACGATATGCCCGGCGGATGGAGCCTGAATTATCTCCCGAAAAATGAGATCGCGGGCATCGCGATGAAAACGGCGTTCAGGTTCATGCCGAGAATAAGGCTCAGGCACCTCGCGCATCGCCTTAAAAGGGGCGGTAAATGAAACGGGCCATATTCACCCTATACCCTTATCCGAAACAGGGCGGATGTTTCCGGCAGCTGTCGCTCGCGGTAAAAGCGTTTGCTGATAACGGCTGCGAGGTGCACTACCTTTCGGCAAAGCCTTTCTTTTCCGGGAAACAGCCCGGCATTACCTTCCACAGGTTCCCCTTCTATTGCGGCAACGAGCCGCTCTTCTATGCCGTTTTTTACGCGGTCAGCCCCCTGCTCATCATATTCATCGCGGCAAAATATAAGATAAGGAGGTTTATCGTTTTTAACGAGGAGTTCGCCGCGCTGTGCGCGCCAGCAGCCGTCCTCTGCAGGGCGAAGATCGCCCTATTGATGCAGGGAAGCATGGAGCATCTGATCAAAAGTAAACGGCTGGCCGCCCCCGCCTCGTTACTGCTGAGGATATACGGATATATCGGTGTCAGGGCTGCCGGACGGGTCCTCGCCGTGTCGAAGGACCTCGCGGGCAGGTCCCGCAGATATTACCGCTTAAAAAAAGGCATCGGCATCTTCCCCAATTATCCTTTGCGTTCCGAGACGGGGAACGCAAAGATCATCGACCTGTGGAAGGAGTTCGGCATACCGAAGGGAAGCTTTGTTATCGCATATATAGGGTCCCTTATCCCGAGAAAAAATATCGGTTATCTGCTAAGGGAGTACTGCGCCGCCTCCCTGCCCGGCAAATACCTTATACTGGCCGGGGACGGAAGCGAGATGACGCGCCTTAAGGGTCTCGCGGGATCGCTCGGAATAGGCGGCAGCGTCGTATTCGCCGGCGCGCGGTGCGACAGGCTCGATATCGTGAAATCCGCAAACCTTTTCGTGCTGCCGTCGCTGCATGACGACTGCCCGCTCGCGCTCCTGGAGGCGCTGGCGCTTGGCACGCCGTGCCTGGCAAGCCGCGTAGGCGGCATCCCGGAGATAATGCGCCATGATGACCTTATGTTCGACCCGCGCGCGGAAGGCTCATTGGCGGAAAAGATGGGCATGGCCGCGCGCGATAAGGAATACATGCGGCATATCGGGGATCTTTGCGCGTCGTTAAAAGAAAGCCGTAAAAAAGACTGGGCGGAAGAGGCGCTATCCCTTCAATAATTCTCCGCCAACACCTCGTAATACGGCTGCGGATGCTTGCAGGCCGGGCATTCATTCGGGGCTTCATCGCCCTCGAATACATATCCGCAGTTCCTGCAATGCCATTTGACGGACGCCTTCTTCTTGAAGACTTCGCCGCCGGCGATATTGCCGGCTAATTTCCTGTATCTCGCCTCATGGAACCGCTCGACCTTGGCTATCTGCTCGAACGAGCGCGCGATCTCCGGAAAACCCTCTTTCTCCGCGGTCCTGCCGAAATCGGCGTAGAGCGTCGTCCACTCAAGGTTCTCTCCGGCCGCGGCTGCCTCGAGGTTGGATTTCGTGTCCTTTATCATGCCTGAAGGATAGGCGGCGGTTATCTCGACATCGCCCCCCTCTAGATACTTGAAGAACACCTTAGCGTGCTCCTTTTCGTTCTCGGCGGTCTCCAGGAATATGGCGGATATCTGTTCATATCCCTCTTTTTTGGCGGCGCTCGCGAAATACGTATACCTGTTCCTCGCCTGCGACTCTCCCGCGAAAGCGCCCAAAAGGTTCTTCTCGGTCTTCGTCCCCTTTAATGATTTTCCCATCTCCATTACCTCCTATCTACGGGTTGAGCGTCCTGTCGCGAACGCCTCTATGCTGAACGCTATTATATACAATACAAGGAATCCGATCATCATGAATTTTGAGAGCGGATAGGCGGCCCGCCAGCCCTGGTCAGCCTTCTTGAGTATCTTGAAATCGGTCACATATACGACCTCACAGCCTCTGTCTTCCCTGACCGTGCTCGACTCCCGCCAGAACCCTTCCCATTTCGGGGTCGTATAATTGACGAGATAGCCCTTCATCCAGATCTGGTCGCCTTTCTCGACGCTCATTATCAGGTCCGATATCCTGTCGTTGGCGGGAAGAACATGGTTGTTCGATATGCAGTTCTGGCTGAAGTTGACCATTATCTCCCGCTGCTTCTCCTGGAAGGTCCCGAACTTGAAATCCCAATAGAGGGTCCAGCTTCCGCTGGTGAATCTCAGGTCACGGTATACTCCGGTGCTTATGTTGCTCCCCCAGACGACGCCTATGTCCTTGTTATTCAGGAAATCCTGCCATTCCTTGTGCTCCATGTCCCAGAAGACAGAGCTATGATGGTAAGACACTACGAGGCCGTACAGCTCGTAGCTGTATTTCGGAATGATCGTATAGGTGTAACCTCCCATCTTCTTCTCGAAACCGCCGGCGTCCGTCTTGGCCTGAACCGGCTCCCTGTAAAGCTGTTTCAATATCTCTTCCTTCGGAGGAAGGCTGTCTTTCAAAACAAACGAGACCGCGAACAACGCCACGCTGAAGACCAAGGCGGTCCTGATCATGAACTTAACGGCTTTCATTTTATGGCCTCCGGCCAATCTCCGGCTTAATATCGAACACCGTTATCTCCGGACGGGCAAAGAACCTTGCTTTGATCGGGGCTTTGCCTTCGAGCCCGAGGCCCCTGTTCACATAGAGGATGGTATCGCCCACCTTGTATTCCCCCGCTTCATATCTCTTACCGTACCGCGCGAACGTGATAACCGCCCCGTATACCGGAAGGGCTATCTGCCCCCCGTGCGTGTGCCCGCAAAGATACAGGTCCACATTAGAGCCCCTGATATCTTCGATGAGGTCCGGCTTGTGATACAAAAATATGCTGTAATATCCCCGCGGGACCTTGCTTATGGCTTCGCGCCATTTGTTGCCGTTCCCGAAATCTAGCCCGGTGATGTAGATCGACTCGCCGTTCTTTGCCAGCTTTACGCTGTCCTTCTTCAGCACCTGGAATCCGGTGCCTCCGAAAAGATCCCGTCCGCGCAGGAACCAGTAATCATAGTTCCCGGTAACGGCCAGTTTCCCTGTGCCCGCCTTAAGCGATCCGAGGGTCTTCCTGAAGAGCGGCAGGGCGTCGGGGGTATTTACCGTATCGCCCGTAAAGACGATCAAGTCGGGCTTAAGCGAATTGACCAGCGCGGCTACCTTTGCCTCTATCCTGTCCTTAGGATAACAATGAGTGTCCGCTATCTGCACTATCCTAATGCTCGTTTTGGATAACTTGGCCGTAGTGATCTCGACCTTATTTATCTCTATCCATTCCGGTTCGATGAAAATAGCGTAGAGCAGGCACACTATCCCGGCGATGGAAAGCAGGTGGACCGCGATAGCCGGCTTCGTGAAGAAACCGGAAAGCCCCGGCCTCCGCCCTATCTTGTGGAATACCAGCCTAAGGAGAAGCGCCGCTTCCTTAATGTAAACCGCAAGGACAAGGCATAAAAGAAGCGACAGGGAAGCAAACTCACGTATCAACATCAGATAAGTTTGCCCTCTTGGAGCACGAGTATCCCCTTCAGTTTGGCGTCGCGCGAGGAGCTTCCTATGATCACCTCAAACTCACCGGGTTCCGCCGTCCACTGCTTATTCTTTACGTCATAGAAGGACAGGGACCTCTTATCGAGCTTGAATGCGATCCTCTTTGTCTCGCCCGGCTCCAGGTACACCCTCTTAAAGCCCTTGAGTTCCCTGACCGGCCTGTCGACGCTCGCCTCCGTGTCCCTAATGTACATCTGGGCCACTTCCGCGCCGGCGCGCTCGCCGGTGTTCTTTAGGTCAAAGCTGACCTCGACGTTGATGTCGCTGCCCTGTACTGAAGCGGGCGTTACGGAGATATTCGAGTATTCAAATGTCGTATATGACAGCCCGTAACCGAACGGGAACATCACCTTGGTGTTATCCTTGTCGAAATGCCTGTAGCCGACATATATCCCGTCCGAGTAAAAGGTCTTGCCGTTCTTGCCGGGGTATGTCGGATACGCGGAGCAATCCTCCCACCGCACGGGGAAGGTCATCGGCAGTTTTCCCGACGGGTTATAATCACCGAAAAGCACGTCCGCTATCGAATTGCCGCCTTCCTGCCCCGGATACCACGCCTCTACCAGCGCCTGGACTTTGTCTATCCATTTATCTATAAGTACCGGCGCGCCCGTGTTCAGGACGACTATCGTGTTCTTGTTTGCGTCGCTCACCCTGCTTATCAATGCGTCCTGGCCTGCGGGCAGTACGAGGGAACTCCTGTCCCACCCCTCGCCCTCATAACGCTTGGACAGCCCGACAAAGACTATCGCTATATCGGACTTCTTCGCCGCCTCTATGGCCGCGTTTGTCGTCTCTTCCTGTGTGTCCCATCCGATCTTTACGGAAGCCATCCCGCCGTTCTCGTAGAACTCTACCCTCAGGTCGTATTCCCTGCCGGCCTCAAACATGACCGTGGCAGTCTTCGTCTCCTCGCCGTGGTCGCGCCAGTTTTCGATTATCTCCTTCCCGTCGAGATATAGCCTCGAACCGTCGTCGCTCATGAGGCTTATCTCATATTCGGCGGTCTTCGGGGGGACGAGTTTCGCGATCCATCTTACGGAGAACCCGTCTGACGGGATATTGCTTTCCGGGCCGTTCCCGCCCCACACGAAGCTGATCTGCTTGTCAACCCTCTTCAATGCGGGCGTTCCGTTAAGGTCCCTGTTGTTGAAGTATTCTCCGAGGAAACCGTTCTGCTTCTTACCCTCGTACATTGTATATACGTATTTCGGGTCGATAGGCGTCATCTCGCCGTCGAACTTGCATCCGAGGGCGTAATTTATCGTTACCTTTCCTTCGGTCTTCTTCTTCAGCCCGTCGAGCGGGCTCACCGAATAGAACGGGCTCATCTCGGAACTGCCGCCGCCGCCGAACCTGCATACGTCCGCGTTCGGGCCTATGACAGCTATAGACTTGACCTTGCCGGTATCTATCGGGAGTATACTGCCTGCGTTCTTCAGCAATACTATCCCCTCGCGGCCCGCCTCACGGACCGTCTGCCTGTGCGCCGGAGTGTCCAGGGACCCCTCGCCTGCAGGCGTATTGGGGTCGAAAAGCCCGAGCCAGTACATCGCCCTTAGTATGCGCCTGACCTTATCGTCTATTACGGATTCCTTGACCTCGCCCTTCTTAACGGCGGTAACGAGCTTATCGTTGAAAAAATCCCCTTTCGGCATCTCGAGGTCGAGACCGTAATTCGCGCAGTTCACGGTACTGTGCGTCGCGCCCCAGTCGGACACCATGAAGCCCTTAAAACCCCACTCCTTCTTAAGTATCTGGTTAACGAGATAATCGTTCTCGGTGCAATACCAGCCGTTCACCTTGTTATAAGCCGCCATTATAGACCACGAGCCGCCTTCTTTTATGGCGGCCTCGAACGCGGGCAGGTATATCTCGCGCAGAGCCCTTTCGTCAACGATAGTATCTATCGTGCCGCGCTCCCATTCCTGGTTATTGCACGCGTAATGCTTGACCGTCGCGACAACCCTCTTATCCTGGACACCCTTTATGTAAGCTACCGCCATGCGCGAGGCGAGATACGGGTCTTCTCCGAAGCTCTCGAAATTCCTTCCGCTCATCGGCACCCTGTGTATGTTTATGCACGGGGCAAGGGACATATTCCTTCCTTTCGCCTTCGCCTCATCGGCCAATGACGAGGAGACTTCATATGTCGTCTCCGGGCTCCACGACGCGGCCAGGGATACGGACGCCGGGAACGCGGTCGCCTGTCCGTGGCGGACGCCCAGCGGGCCGTCGCACATCCTCAACTGCGGAATGCCGACCCTGGCAATCGCGTAGGTCTCCATCTCATTGCCGGCGATAAGCCTGACCTTCTCCTGGATGGTCATCTTGCCTATGATATCGTCGATCTTCTTTTCCGCTGAGGCGTCGACGCCAGTTGCGGGCGCCGCATCGCAAACAACGCAGGATACGGCCGCCGCAAACGCGAGGATACAGGCGAACAGGTTATTCTTCTTCATTGGTCATCCCTTTCATCAGGTCACCCATGTTATACATATCCATTTTATTATAGCCCGAGGGGATCTCGAAGAGCGAAGCGTCCTGCGGGCCCGCCTTGATGTTGGTATATTCGACCGCCCAGCTTCCGTCGCCGGCTTCGGACCTGACCGGCAGGTTCAGGGACGGCGCTATCCATTGGAACATCGTGCCTTCCATCCCGTCCGTGTCATAGGTGACCTTATATTTATCGGCCTTGATCCCGTTGATCGTCTCAGAGCCGAGGCGCTGCCTATTGACCTCGCCGTCAACCTTTTCCGAGGTGACCGTCATGTTCTTGGGATCTATCGCCTGCTCCATATATATCTTCTGCGCCGGCACGAGCATCCAGGTGACTTTCTTATCCATCCTGGATATGACTATATTATCGTCGGTCTGCATCCTCATCTTGTCTTTGCCCACGTTGACATGCGCGTTATAGGCCCCGCCCCTTGTGGTATTGACCATATCGGCTTCAAATTCCTGGGCAGGGGCTTCCGCCATAAAAGAGAATACCGCCAGTGCCATAAGCGCGTATGACAGCTTTTTCATGTGGACCTCCGTTTTATAGATTATATCATAAAAATACGGATTTGGACTATATTGCGGCCTTGCGGAGCTTCCTTGAGGATGGGCTCTATCCTTATATAGCGGGATATCGCGGGGTCTTCCATTTTCTTTTTGAACGATTCATAATTGGCAACGGGTATCTCGGCGTCAAAATACAGCGCGGAGCCGGTATTTTTGTCGGTCTCTATATGCGTAATGGCCCCCTGCGCCGCCGTTATATATCCTCTTATCGCAGGAAAGACGTCCGCCCTGAAAAATCCTTTTGAAAGTCCGGGTTCCGCAGAGTCGGCGCATCCTGAGGCGACTTCCGTCTCGCGCAACCGGTCTTCTTTATATTCCGCCTTCTTCATCTTAAGGGCTTCCGTTGCCGGCTTTTCCTCCGAACACGCGAACTTAATATTTTTCTCCTCTGTTATCCTCTCGCCCTTTGATACCTGTGATTTAAAATCGTCCGCCTTCCCGATTACCGCCGTCTCGACGTCAGACTTCGGCGCGTAGGCGAGCTGTTTAGACGGCTTGACCACATCAAGGCTGGACATCACGAGCAGCAGCGTCGCCGTGACCGCCGCGACCTCGAGCGGTATCTTAATCCTGAACGGGACGAAAAGGGCGTCGATCATCCTATCGCGGAACGTGCGCTTTTCTATGCGCTCGCGCACCTTACGCAGGAAATCATCCGGGGCCTTCACCTTGGGCAGGGAACTCATCTGCTTCAGGTACTCATCCTCCGGCATCATATCCCTCTTGTCTTTGTTGTCCATCTATACCAGCCCCTTTAGTCTTTTCCTTAATTCCTGCCTGGCCCTTGAGAGCTTCGATTTTACGGTCCCCGGGTTCAGCCCAGTAGCGCCGGCGATATCCTCATAGGATAGCCCTTCGACATCGCGCAATATGACCACCGACTTCTGGTCATGCGGCAGGGAATCGATGGCTTCCTGTATCAGTTCCCCCTTCTCCCTCCTGTCGGCTTCTTTAGCCGGCGAGAGCTTATCGTCGCCTATCTCGGAAGGCCGGGCGCCATCCTCGGTCTCCTTCGGCTCGTCGAGACGGACCATGTTCCTGCTGCGGCGGTACTGCGCCGACGCAGCCCTGTTCTTGCAGGTATTCACCGCTATCCTGTATATCCACGTCGAGACGGACGACTCCCGCCTGAAATCCTTCAAAGAACGGTATACCTTCACGAAGGTCTCCTGCGCGCAATCGTCGGCCTCCTCGTAATTTCCGAGGAAACGGTAGCACAAATTGAAGACCTTGTCCTTATGCTCAAGGACCAGCTCATCAAAATTTATGCTCTCTTCACTCATTTAGACAGTTTTCGACCTGGAAAGTTCCGTTTATTCAAAACGGATATCGTCAACGACAATGAAACCTTCGTCACCGGCGGTCTTCGTGCCTGATTCAAATTGTATCTTGTTTACCTGCTTGAGGTCAATACCTGTTTTCCTGCCCCAACCCTCCTGCTTTAGGGAAAGCAGGTCAACGGAATATTCTTTCCAGTCTTCGGAGGGAGTAATGGTAGTGCCGTGGAAATCATAATCGCCTACGGAGGCGGAGCAGACCTTTATCTTGAAGGCCTTTGCCGTCCCCTTGGCCCAAAACACCATTTTCCTGTACTTCGAAAGGTCCACCGGGCCGTCGAATACAGCCGCGCAGATAGAATACCTGTTGTTGAACTTTTCTCCGAGCGTGTATTCGAACTTCAGGCCGGAGGCGCTGCCATGTCCCTCGGCAAGGGATATATCCGACGCGGAATCGCCACCGTTGACGGAGTCATCTTCCGGTATCCAGGCGGCGCCCATCGGAGAGACGTAGTCCCTGCTTTCGAAATCATCCATCAGGCCTTTGCCTGCCCCGGGCCCTGTCTGCGCAGCCGCAGGGGCAAGCTCTTTCAGCACGGTCTTTTTTACAAGCTCCCTGCCCGACTGCATGCCTTCTCCTTTATCGTACATCTCCTTCGAATACTGCCACGCGTCGGAGCACTTGCCGCCGCCGGAGCTGATCTTCAGGCATGTAAGCGAATACGGCGGGAATGAATAATACCTGTCCTGCGCTTTCTTCAGGGCCGCCGGCGCCAGTTCCGCCTCGACCTGCCTGCTGCCGCTCTTGTTGAT
>Ga0265297_10005858_pt1 | contig 18326 bp, 8 predicted proteins | sample Munlanlwell13791_FD_192502 | JGI IMG/M metagenome (GOLD analysis project Ga0265297, IMG submission 192502) | Leachate microbial communities from a municipal landfill in Southern Ontario, Canada - Leachate well 137-91 | ecosystem: Engineered > Solid waste > Landfill > Unclassified | place...
CAACACGGCAGCATGCTCCAGGTCAAGCTCCCGGTAATAATTGGAATATTTTTCGTGACCGGGAAAATTGATCTGCAGATTGCCAACCGTCTGATAGGGCATTCCATGAGACGTTTTACTAATAAATTTCTGATCTATCACCGCCTGAGCCCCGCCGAACTGTTGATTAAAAATCAACTTTCTGACTTCCGGTAACGCTTCAAGCGCCAAGGGGTTATCATTCCTGTTCGGTTGGCCTGCCCATACCGTATTTTCGTTAAGCTGCCAGGTTTCCCGGCAGGGATGGCCGTATACCATGGCCCCCAAACGGCCATTTCCTATAGGCAGTGCTTCCACCCACTGCGCGGCCGGTTTGTCGTACCATAATTTCAGAGACGAAAGGAGAAGGGCCGCTAATAAAATACTATGCATGGTTGTTCATTAATTCGTTCTGAACCAGTCAAAGTCTGCATACCCGCCCGGTTCTTTCGTGGCATAATTGAACAAACCGAATTTGTTCCCGGTAAAGATTGTAAGACTGAATCTCATTTTCAGATTATTGCCAAGAGGCATGAACGTCTTGTTATCATAACTGTACTCAAACCGTGCATCTCCGGTCATATTGGACAGGACGGCCCGCAGGTAAATGATTTCCGATTCTGACGGAATAGAAGCAACCGTTTCGCCGTTATTCACCATGACAAGGCTCTTTATCCCATTTTCCTGTGTCAGGGCAATATAGGCATAGGGATCCTGGAAAATAGCCAGCCCGGCCACATCGCCATCCTTCATGCAATTGGCATCCATTCTGACCGTTCCGATGGTTGGAAGGGTCTTGTTGTATTGTGCAAAAGGTCTTTGGGTGAGCATGTTGGGAGCCTCCCTAAGGTTCGCGACTATCTTTCCGGTTGTCAGGCGCAGGTGGCCCGGACGTTGGGTCAACGACCATTTCTCCGGATCGGGATTATGATTCCAGCCCCATTGCATACCTAAGACAGCCTCATCAAATTCATCGGAGGCAGGAAGGCTTTTCACCGGATATTCTTTAGCCATATGGGGCTTTTTACAGGTAATAACCCCGCGGCCGTCAACACCGGCCACCGGCCAGCCATCTTCCCACCTTACCGGCTGTAATGAGGGAAAACGCCCTAACGGTCCGCTGTCGACAAAAAGGACGGTCCACCATTCTCCCGTTGGCGTTTGAAGAAGCGCTCCCTGGTGAACTCCAAAAGTCACACCGGGTATCGTATCACGTAGCACGATTTTCTCCTCGTAAGGTCCGTAAATGTTTCTTGAACGCAACGCCACCTGAATCCCGTCCCTTCCTCCGTACGTGCAGTATAAATAATAATAGCCATCCTTCTTGTACACATGCGTTCCTTCCAGACCGCCGCGGATTGTTCCGGTATAGACCAGCGAATCGCGGCTTGCGGGGGCAAAGTTCTTATCCAACTCGGTAATGGATATTTTGCCATAGCCGTGAGCCACATAAATCTTTCCGTCGTCGTCAAAGAAGAGACCCGGATCATAAAAGCCGGCAGGCAGTTTTTCTATTTTCCACGGGCCTTCCGCCTGGGAGGCCGAGCAGAGGAATCCGCCTTCGTTAAGCGTGATGAAAAGCAAATAGAACTTCCCGTCATGGTAGCGGATGCTGGTGGCCCATTGTCCGTGTCCGTAGCGGTTACCGCCGTCCAGATTGTAACAGGGATCGAAATCGAACCGGGGAACCGCATTGCTGCAATACTCCCAGTTCACCAGGTCGTTTGATTTCAGCACTGTCACACCCGGAAAAACAAACATGGTTGTGGTAACCATATAGTAAGTGTCTTCGACCCTGATAACATCGGGATCGGGAAAGTCCGAGGCTATGAGCGGGTTGGTATAGGTGCCGTCTCCGTTGTCGCTCGTTGTTTTACGCACGGGGACCGGAGCAGGGATTCTCATGTCTTTTTCTATGAGATCTTCCAGCAGGTTGAGGGGCAGTTCCATGTCTTTCGGGAAAGGCATTCTGCTTAATTGCTGGAAATAGAGCAGGCAGCCGTCTTTCCAGTCCAGGGCGTTCAGACTCTGTTCCCTGAGTTTACCCTGAACCGAGTAAAAGCGTTCTGCGTCCACATAAGGCCGCACGTTGTCCCAAACTGTTTGGAACTGACGTACCTGTTTGACTCCGATATCGTAATGGACACAAAGCTCGTCCCATAATGTACGTCCGCTCTTCATGCGATGATCCCAGGGCACATGATGGAACCAGAGCAGGTAACTTTCAGGACAGGTTTCAATCGAATTGAAAAGCGACTCCAGCGGCTGATGATACTGGCTCACTGCATTACTACCCTCCTGCGTACGGTCGAATCCAATCCCCTTGATGTCCGCTCTGTGATAATACGGAGGGGTCCAGTCTTTACGTATCCATTCCGGGCCCCACCATGGACCGGGACCGTAGTGTTCGTCTGCAGAAAAGAGATGGTGCAAGCCCAGAGGCATCATATAATTAACGGCAGCTTCACGGCTCTGAAGCATCATGGCTTTTACCGGTTCCAGGAAATTCAGGTTCCACTCTACGGAAAAAGCCGCTTCCTGCGCTGAATCTTTCCAGGCAACGGGTTGAAACGTGAGCCGGAGCCATTCATCGGCAATCTGCGCGCTTGAGATCTTGTTATCCCAGGCCATCCGGCCAAAAGCGTACCAATTGGCCTGAGCAAAATGGTGCCCGCACCAGTTGGCATCCAGGCCTGTATTGGCCACACCGGCAATAGCCGTATATTGTTGCGGGAACAAGCTACCGTCCATACAACGGGCCACCGTGCTTCCCTTACCTTCCTGAAAGGTTTCGCTTTGCAGGAATTCTTCCCACATGGGGGCAAGGAACACCAGATGCACAGATTGACCCAGGTATTCCTGGGTGACCTGCAACTCGGCCATGACCGGAGTTTTCTTCATGGCGCCGAAAAGCGGGCTGAAGGGTTCGCGCGGCTGAAAATCAACGGGACCGTTCTTGACCTGTATAATCACATTGTCCCTGAAAAGGCCGTCGAAAGGCATGAATTCGGCATACGCCTGTTTGGCCCGGTCTTCTTCTTCAGGATTATAAACAAAGGCCCGCCACATGACAATGCCCCCGAAAGGTTCAAGCGCATCGGCAATCATATTGGCGCCGTCGGCATGGGTACGGCCGAAATTCTGCGGCCCTGGCTGCCCTTCGCTGTTTGCCTTAACCAGGAACCCTCCGAAGTCGGGAATGAGCGCGTAAATCTCCCGCACCTTGTCTTTCCACCAGGCAGCCACCTGTGGCTCGAGCGGGTCCGAGGTTTCGAGCCCTCCTATCACGGCCGGCGAAGCGAAATTGACCGCCAGATAGGTCTTAACGCCGTAAGGACGCAGGATATCGGCAATGGTTTGTACTTTATTGAGGTAGGCCGGGGTAAGCACCCGGGGCGAGGCGTTCACGTTATTCAGAACCGCGCCGTTGATACCTACCGAGGCATTGGCCCTGGCGTATTCCTGCCATCTTTGTCTGTCCGTTGCGGTCACAGTCAGGGAGTCCTCCCCTTTCCGCCAGAATATGGAAAGGCCGGCGTAACCCCGTTCTACCGATCCGTCGGGATTGTCCCAGTGGTTCAGCAAACGTCTTTCATAGGAGGGATTGATTATCTCGTCCCCAGTGCGCATCCCTGTCCGCTGACGGCGGAGCATGTCATATACTCCGTACAGGATGCCCGCGTGAGTGTTTGCCTGGATTTCTCCGCCGGAGATCCGGTATCCGTCGCCCTTGATGCGTTTGTCTGGCCTGACAGTGAGAACGACCTTCTCATTCGCTTTTCCCTGCCACCCCATTTGGAGTTCCCTGCGGGCAATATCCAGGGTTGCCGAACCTGCCTGACAGACAACGGTCACGGGCACCGGGTCCTGTTGGCGCAGCCACAGGCTGTGCCCGTCCTCGGCATGTAGCCCCAAAGACATAAAAACAACTAAAAAGAAACTGATCGCAACTTTCATGATGGTAAGAATTTTCTGCTTTTGAATGAACTGTTATATAGCCTGTATCTCGGTAGGAGATTTACCAAAGTGCTTTCTGAACACGGTACTGAAATACCCCAGGCTGGTAAATCCGCAAAGCTCGCTAACCTCAGTCACGGAATAATTCCCTGCCTGCAACAATTCCATGGAATAATTGAGTCTGACAATGCGTGTGAGATCGGTGGGTGAAAGACCGGTCAGCGCCTTCATTTTCTTATACAGCAAGGACGGGCTCACATTCATTGCCTGGGCAAAGAAATCTTTATCGAAAGCCGGATTGGAGATATTGGACTGGACTACTTCCAGCATCTTCTTAACGAATTTATCGTTATGCTCGTTTTGCAGTACAGGCTCTGCGCTGCCGCCTTTGATGAGTTTAAAAGCTTTTTCCCGGACGATTTCCCTGTTACGGAGAATGGCCTTGATCCTTTGCCGGAGAAGTCCCATATGGAATGGTTTGGTCAGGTAATCGTCCGCCCCCAGGCCCAGGCCGTAGAGTTGTTCGGATTTTTCTGACAGAGCGGTAAGCAAAATAACAGGAATATGAGATGTATCGTAAGTAGATTTCATGGTGCGGCACAATTCAAACCCATCCATTTTGGGCATCATCACATCAGAAACGACCAGATCCGGCATTTGCCTGGACACTATCTCCCAGGCTTTTTCCCCGTCTTCGGCAAGAAGCACTTTAAAGTGGCGATATAAAGCACTGTACATGAAGTTCCTGAGGTCGTCATTGTCCTCCACAACAAGCACCTTCATTTCTTTGTAAGAATTATCATCGGTGTCTTGTGGCGGCAAAACGGGTTCGTCGGCAAAACAGGTCTCCGGATCGGTCACCGGAAGCATTGCTGCGGTTTGTTCTCTTTCGGATATTTCTTTGTAAGGTATAACCATTTCAAAAACAGACCCCACATTTTCCTGGCTATCGCACCGGATGACCCCCCCATGCATGGAAACATAGTTCTTAACCAGCAAAAGTCCTATTCCGGATCCGACGACTTTTGAGTTCACAGCATTTTCACCGCGGTAAAATTCCCTGAAAAGCCTTCGTTGCGCTTTTCTGCCAATTCCTATTCCCTGGTCTTTTACCCTGAGAGACCATTCATTATCAGCGCACTTCAACTCAATTTCCACACTACTTTCCGGATAGGAGTATTTTACGGCATTCGAAATGAGGTTATCAATGACCTTTTCCATTTTTCTCTCATCAATGGCAGTAAGGTAGCTTTGACGGTCAGACAGGAACCGGAGTTCAATATTTTTGCTTTTGGCAAACATCTCGAACATGGCTTTACGCCCCGACACAAGCCTTACAACATCTGTCATGGCAAGTGAAAGCTGTCCTTTACCGATATCCACCTTCTGAAAATCCATGAGCTGGGTAACAAATAACGAAAGACGTCTGGTCTGTTCAATGGCCAGATGTAAATAATGCCGGCCGGGTTCGGATAAATGCATTTCCCGGCTTAACTCCTCCACCGGGGCCTTTATGAGTGTGAGTGAAGTACGGATATCATGAGCCGTATTAGTGAAAAAGCGCACTTTTTCCTCTGTATGTTTTTGCCTCAGCCTGTTTATATAGTATAGGAATGACAGCATGATCATGGCAGAAATAAATGTCAGAACGAGTACCCAGAACCATACTGTTCTCCAGAACGGAGGTATAATATTTATGCTTATGGAACGTTCTGTGATCAATTGAGATAATGAACTGTCAAACAATCTGATCATAAGTGTATAATTGCCACTCGGAATATTCGTATAGGTGAGGGTCATGTTATCGGAAGGCGTTGACCACTGAGAATCGAACCCTTCCATTTTCCAGGAAAATTTTGAACGCGAGCTAGTGCCAATAGGTAACAATTCCAGGCTGATTGTGTTTTGATAATATTCCAGGTCTATACTTGTAATGCTGTCAACGGGAGTTGTCAACCGGAAAGAAGGAATATCCCTTACAGAACGTCCGGAAACGGTAAGATCGGTAAAATATATTTTACCTGACGGCGGTATTTCACCTATCGATATCGGATTAAAAAGAACGGCCCCGTTATTGGTGCCCCATGCCAGCTGTCCGCTTTTCATTTTACAGTGCGAACCGCGGTTAAACGAAGTTCTCGATAAAGAATAAACGGAACCGTATGTAAGTACGCTATTGTCTGAAGGATCAAAACGGCACAATCCGCTCTCGGTACCGATCCACAGAAAGCCGTTCTCAAATATAATACTGTTAATGAAATTCGAGGGCAGTCCGGACCGTGTGGTGAATTTTTCTGTATTTCCGCTTTTATAATTATATTTAAGCAAACCGTCTCCGCTGGTACATATCCAGATATCATCCCCAAGGGTCAGGATGTCGTATATAAGTGAACCTATGAACAGTGGTTCTATTTCGCCGGTATTTTTATCGAGCAGCGAAAGCCCGTAGGTACATCCTAAGAGTATCTTATCCGGAGCCAGTTGTCCAAGAGCATTTATAGATTGCCGGGAATAGGTACGGAATTTTTTTTCACGGGACAGATAACAGAGAAATTCTCCGTTGACCCCGCCCAGCCAGATATCTCCTTCGTTGTCCTTAAAAATATCGATAATAAAATCGCTGACCATAGAGACGTCATTCCCGTCCCGGGGATAATGCTCCAGTTCGGCACCAGTAGAACCGTCCAGTACATAAACTCCGGAAGAATAGGTTCCGGCCCAGATCCGGCCCTGATCATCTTCGCACAGCGAAAGAAATACCTGAGCCTGCTCCTGTTTATTATAGTAGAATTTTTTCCATCGGTCCTTAGCCACATCCCAACAGCTTATTCCATTGTTTGTGGCAAACCATACCTTTCCCCAACGGTCCTCAATAATGCTGTTTACATCGTTATTAACCAACGAATTATCGACATTTGCGTAATGTACAATCTGGGTAACCAGAGGCGAAGACTGATCGTAGAAAGAAAGCCCGCCGCTGTATGTGCAAATCCAGATCCGCCGGTCACTGTCGGAATACAGATCATATACTCCGTTTCCCCGCAACGAGAAGGGATCGTCTACGCTTTCCTTGTAAACATTCAATACTTTACTGCCGCTCCGGTTCAGCTCCCACACCCCCTGTCCGTCTACCCCAAACAGCAGTGTGGAATCTGTGTTTGATTCAATGGCCAGGACAGGCTGCTTTGGAAAAGTTGACGGAAGAATGGCAGAGAAGATTCTTGCCCCGAAATCGTAACTGTACAGGCCGTTGGACATGGTGCCAATCCAAAGTTTGTCAATTTCTTTGTCGTAGTATAGCTCCGGTACGGAGAAAGGTGTTACCGAACTGTTCCGGTAAACACATTCGCTTACAAGCGAATAAATATTTAGCAGCCAGATTCCCTCGGGTCTGACAATAATCAACCGGTCGCGGTCATACCAGGCTATTGAATAAACCTCGGTCTGAATATCTTCAATCAAAGTCAGTTGTCCGGAAGCATATTTATACAATCCCGAAGAAGAAGCCACCCAGCAGGCGCCCCGGGGATCAACAAGCAAAGTATTGGCTAATAGATATTTATTGTTTAAAACTTTAGAGAGATTGATTAACAATTCAAAACGGTCCAGTACCGGATTGTATGAAAAAATCTGTCCGTTATTGGCACAGGCCAGTAATTTAGAGTTCTGATATATGAGCCGTAACGAAATAACGTTTGCCGTTTCGTACGGCAAACGGTACAGACGGTAATTATCGTGGGTGATTCTCAGGATACCTGTCTTGGAAGAAGCCCATATAAAACCGTTATCGTCTTTACATACGGAACTGGTTTCACGCGTAGAAATTCCAAAAATGTTGTTAATACTGTAAAATTTAGGAGAAGTAGCCTGTGCCGGCAGAAAAAAAGATGCTACAAAAAAAATAGAAATAAGACTCCTGGTAGATTTCATGATATAAACATCCCGCTGCCGTTTGACACAAAATTAAGTTTTTTTTGTCGGTTACATTGTTTTTATTAGCCGGTGTATCCAATATTTAAAAACATATATCTAAAAATGAAACTCATTTTTTGAGCTGTTCTTATCTTTGTTAGAATAATCTAAACAGCTAATCACAATATTTTTACTATGAGCAAGTCTACTCAAAAAATTTCCGTCATAGAAAAAATCGGATACAGTTTGGGTGATCTGGCAGCCAACCTGATCTTCCAAACCCTTATGACGTTTCTCGCCTTTTTTTATACCGATGTATATAAAATTCCACCCGGCACCGCTTCGTTCATCATTTTCTTCGGAGGTATGTTCGGAGCCTTTTTCAATCCCATTATGGGTATTATTGCAGACAGGACCAAGACACGCTGGGGCAAATTCCGTCCCTGGATCCTGTGGACCGCCGTGCCTTTTGGTGCAATGGCCATACTGGCCTTCAGTACGCCAGATTTCAGTCCCTCCGGGAAGATTGCTTACGCTTTCATTACTTATATGCTGCTGGTTGTTGTTTATTCGGCAAACAACCTTCCCTACGCATCGCTGAGCGGTGTGATTACCGGAAATATGTCCGAACGGAACAGCCTCTCTTCGTACCGGTTTGTGGCCGTAACCATTGCCCAGCTGATTGTTCAAAGCTTTTTGCTGCCCCTTGCTCTCATATTGGGTGACGGGGACAGAACCAGGGGATTCGAGAATACCATGATGCTTTTCGCCGCCATTGGTGTCGTATTCTTTATTATCACCTTCCTTACCACAAAGGAAAGGATCATTCCCAAACCGGAACAAAAGTCAAGCGTAAAAGAAGATCTGCATGACCTGGTAAGGAACAAGCCCTGGATAGTAATGCTTATAATAACTGTTTTCATTTTCATTACCCTGTCCCTGAAAGGCGGCATGTACGTGTATTACTTTGAAAACTACCTGAGCCAGGAGCACTTGGCGGGGTTCCTTGAAAAAGTGGGACTGAACAAACTGTCAGGTTTTACATCGTCTTCAGACGTAGCCACATCGGGCTTCAGCCTGTTCATGGCATCCGGAATTGTTACCACACTTATCGGTATAGCCATTTCCAAACCTCTGGCCGACCGGTTCGGTAAACGCGATGTGTTCGGGTGCAGCCTCTTCCTTTCCGCCCTGTGCCTGCTCATGTTCTATTTCTACAGTCCTCAGGCCATCGGGTCGGTTTTTGCCACTCAAATGTTACACGGATTCTTCTACGGTATTTCCACCCCGCTGCTTTGGGCCATGATCGCCGATGTGGCTGATTACTCCGAATGGAAAAATTCACGCAGAGCCACCGCCATCATTTTTTCGGCCATGATATTTGGTCTGAAAGCCGGTCTGAGCATTGGCGGAGCGCTTGTTGCCGGTATCCTGGCCAGTTACGGTTACAACGAACAACTTGCCGTTCAGTCTGCAGAAACCGTAAACGGGATCAAACTGTCACTGAGTATTTACCCTATGCTTACATTTTTTGTGAGTGTTGCCTGTCTGTTCTTTTATGAGATCAACAAAAAAATGGAAGTCCGGCTTCAGGAAGAACTGACCGCACGCCGTGCAGAGAACGAGAAATAGTGAAATAACTAAATGACTGATCATGAAAAATCCAAGATACCTTATCCCCCATTTGTTTACGGCAGATCCGTCAGTTCATCTGTTTAACGGACGGCTCTACATTTACCCCTCCCACGATGTTGAATCGGGAATTCCCGAAAACGACAACGGAGATCATTTTGCCATGCACGACTACCATGTTTTCTCCATGGAATCGCCCGAAAGCGAAGTGACTGACCACGGTGTGGCCCTCGATGTAAAAGATATTCCCTGGGCCGGACGCCAGTTATGGGATTGCGACGCGGCCTGCAAAGACGGTGTCTACTACCTGTATTTTCCTTTAAAAGACAAAACCGATATTTTCCGCATTGGTGTGGCCGTGAGCGATAAACCCGAGGGACCTTTCAAAGCCCTTGATGCTCCCATGCACGGAAGCTACTCCATTGATCCCTGCGTATTTCGCGACGATGACGGTTCTCATTATATGTACTTCGGGGGCCTGTGGGGCGGGCAATTACAGCGCTACCGCAACAACAAGGCCATAGAGTGCGGTCATGAGCCGGACAACGACCAGCCGGCTATTCCTTCGCGGGTAGCCAGGCTGAGTGACAATATGCTTCAGTTTGCCGAGGAACCCAAAGACGTAGTCCTGCTGGACAAAAACGGCGAAGTGCTAACAGCAGGCGATCACGACCGGCGTTTTTTTGAGGCTTCATGGATGCATAAGTATAATGGAACATATTATTTCTCCTACTCAACCGGCAATACGCACAAACTCTGCTACGCCACAGGGAATAACCCTTACGGGCCATTTACATACCAAGGCGTGATTCTTACTCCGGTAGTAGGTTGGACCACACACCATTGCATGATTGAATTCAAAGGCCGCTGGTACCTGTTCTTTCACGACAGCGTTCCTTCCGGAGGTAAGACCTGGTTGCGAAGTCTGAAAGTAGTTGAATTGGAATACAATAATGACGGCACTATTGTTACGATAGATGGAGGAGCTGAATAGTTTCAGATAAAGAACAAAGTAACTCCCGCTACGCTGATAACCGCACCGGCCACCTGAACCCAGGTAACTTTGCGCTTCAGAAAAAGATATTCCGGCAACAAAATAATCACAGGCACTGTTGCCATAATAGTAGACGCGACGGCCGTGTTGGCATACTGCACGGCCATAAGCGAAAAAGTCACTCCAAGATAAGGGCCGAAAATAGATCCTGTTACTGCGGTTCTCATTGCTTTCCTGTTTTTGAAACTGGCAAGGAAGTTCTTTATTCCACCGGTAAGTACAATAATGAGAACAAAAGAGATGATACCGGTTATGGTTCTTATCTGTGTGGCTGCCAGAGGAATATAAAGCACATTATCGGTCGCATGACAATTTTCGTATGCCAGCATGCCCTGCTTGCTGAGCACAATGCCTACTCCCTGGCCTATTGCGCCCATCAGAGCAAACAGCACCCCTTTTACGGGCAGGCGCATGTGGAGTTTATTGTGCGATCCGCTGTTATTCCCGTTTTCCCTTTTCAGGATGGATATAGATATCCCGGTGAGCGTTACGCACATTCCGGCAAGCGCCATCCATGAAAGTTTTTCCCCGATTATGACAAATCCCGCCAATGCCGCAAACGGAGAGGCAAGCGTCATGATAAGCTGGGAATAACGGGCCGAGATCATTGAATAAGAGGCAAAAAGAAAATAATCGCCAATTACAAATCCCACCAGACCCGAAAGCGACATCCAGATCCATACTTCTCTGTCCGCGTGGACAGGCAAAAAACTGCCGTTCATTATCATAAGTGTAACACCAATGAAAATGAATGCACAAAACAAACGAATGAAGTTCAGATTGACTGACCCCAGTTGTTTCCCGGCATGCTCAAAAAACAGAGCACTCAACGTCCAAAGGAATGCGACCCCTATTGCAATAAATTCTCCCGACATAAGGGCGCAAAAGTAAGAATTATCTGCTTTCCCTGTTTCTGTCAATGATATTGTTTATCGAGCGGACTGAACTTCCGCTGTCAAGACCGTCATGCGGGGTGTTGAAACAATAGTCCAGAAGTACCTCTACAGAGGAGGTGGCCACATGCATACGTGAATCGCTCGATGCATAATAAATATACACGGTATCGTCTTTTCCCCTGATCCATCCGTTACAAAATAAAACGTTAGATACGTCGCCAATGCGTTCCTCTTCTACAGGCGCCATAAAATAGCCGCCGGGTTCGGCAATGACCTTCCATGGTTCATGTAAAGCGGTAATATACAGGTAAAGCACATAGCGAAGCCCGGACGCGCAAGCCCTTACACCGTGAGCAAGGTGTAGCCACCCCCTGCCGGTCCGGATGGGTGCCGGCCCTTCCCCGTTCTTTACCTCCTTAATAGTATGGTAATGCCTTTTGTTGATGATATGCTCGTCCACTATCTCGGCATTGGTGATATCACTTACTAGCGCCCAGCCTATACCCCCTCCGTTGCCGGCTTCAATAAAGCCGTCCTGAGGTCTGGTGTAAAAAGCATATTTCCTGTCCACGAATTCGGGATGCAACACCACGTTACGCTGCTGACTGCGTGAAATAAGATCCGGAAGCCTTTCCCAGTTGTCCAGATCTTTTGTGCGCGCAATCCCTGCCGAGGCAATGGCCGATGACAGGTCGCCCGGTTCTGCGCCGGGATCCTTCCTTTCAACACAGAAAACACCGTAAATCCATCCGTCTTCGTGCAAGGTAAGCCTCATATCGTATACGTTTGTGGCAGGCTCTCCCCATTCGGGCATGATCACAGGCCGTTCACGGAAACGAAAACCGTCCACCCCATTGTCACTTTCTGCTATGGCAAAGAATGATTTTCTATCATTTCCTTCCACTCTGGCTATCATTATGTATTTGCCGTTTAGCTGTATGGCTCCCGCATTAAATACGGCATTGAAACCAAAACGTTCCAAAAAGTAAGGATTGCGATCCCTGTTAAAATCGAAGCGCCACTCCGGAGGAATGTGAGCAGCCGTCAGAACAGGGTGTTTATATCTTGTATACCATCCGGAAGGATGTACGCAGGGAATGTTTGTCCGCGCGATCAATTGTTCCTGGTCATCCAATATTTTTTTTAACTTTTCCTCAAAATCTTTCATTTTCAGCTTTTTAAGTGAAAGGCGACCTGCAACATGTTACACCCTATGTTGCAAGCGCCTTTCCAGAACAAACCCAACCCAATCTTGACAATTTAAAAGACAAAAATAGATAGGTTATAGAACGGAAACAAGTATTATTTTATCAAAAAAACAACAGGATATATTAGATGAGAAAGTGCTGAAAAACTATAAAAAACAGCATCACCGGGCTATAAAAAAATAAACAAAAAAGCCCAATTGAATTATCTAATCTTCTAAATAAGAATCCTCAATACATCTTGTACATTTATACCATATTTAATAATTCAGATACGAATAAGCGTATTTTTTACCGTAATGATAACAAAGTGTCATTTTCAGATAAAATAATATTTATTTTTTAACGCATTAACGCATATATTTGAAATTTGAAAAACAATCCGTTTGCCTATTATTAACCAACATTTTATTACTAAATTCTATCTATTAACCAAAAAACTAAACGTATGAAAAACTATTTTTGGAAACGTCTGTTTGCGGGGTTGTTTCTGTTGTTAATGACAACGGGAGTAACTTTTGCTGCATACGGAGATCTGCAACAATCAGGTCGTACGGTTTCTTGTGTGGTTTCAGACAAGACAGGTCCTGTTACAGGGGCTTACGTTGTTGTCAGAGGGACACTGAACGGAGCCAGTACCGACGCAGATGGACGTGTTGTCCTGAAAAATGTACCGAACAATGCTACGCTCGTCGTAACATTTATCGGTTACGTTACCAGGGAGATTGCACTGCTTAACGACCAGACTTCCGTTGAAATTTTTCTCGAAGAAGATGCACAGGCACTTGACGAGGTGGTTGTCGTCGGGTATGGTGTACAGAAAAAGAAACTGGTGACCGGTGCTACGGTACAGGTTGCCGGTGACGACCTGGCCAAACTGAGTACGGTAAGCCCCTTTACCGCTCTGCAGAGCCAGGCTCCCGGGGTAAGCATCGTTCAATCGAACGGACAGCCGGGATCGGGCTTTAAAGTAACCATCCGCGGTCTGGGAACCATTGGCTCATCCGATCCTCTTTATGTTATCGACGGTGTTACCGGAGGTGACCTGAATAGCCTGAACCCCAATGACATTGAGTCAATTGACGTATTAAAGGACGCTGCTTCGGCCGCCATTTACGGAGCACGTGCTGCCAACGGCGTTATCCTGGTAACTACCAAACAGGGAAAGATGGGCAAAACCAACGTTTCCTACGACGGTTACTATGGCCAACAGTATATGTATAAAATGCCGGACCTGCTTACTGCGAAGGAATACATGGTCATGCAAGACGAAACCAGATTCAACGAAGGAAACGCCCCATACGACTGGGCTGCTCTCCTTCCCTCCGACCTGTATCAATCCATCATGAACGGCAGCTGGACGGGCACCAATTGGCTAAAAGAATCCTATAACGAAGGCGCTCCCGTTCAGAACCATTCGGTCAACATTGCCGGCGGCAGTGATATGTCTACTTATTCTATAGGATTCTCCTATACCGGAAGAGAAGGTATCATAGGAAAACCCGTTCAGGCGAACTACGAACGTTACACCGGACGTGTCAATTCAGAGCATGTGATCCTCAAGGGAAAAGAGTTTGACATCATTAAATTCGGTGAAACATTAAACTTTAACTACATTACCAATTCGGGGATCGCAACCGGGAACATTTATTGGAACAGCGTACACAATCTGCTGGTTTCCAATCCTCTTTATCCCGTATACGATTCTGAAGGCAACTGGTACGACTACGACGACAAAATTGCCAACGGCTGGAATTTCGACGGGAACACCGGAAACCCCATCGGGGCCTTTTCCAATAACTCACAAGGTCTGAACATGTCCAAGAGTTATTCCCTGAGAGCCAGCGCCTACCTGCAGATCCAGCCCATTAAAGGTCTTGTGTTCAAATCACAATTCGGTTACAACATGAGCGCCAGCACCTATCGTTCCTACTCAGCCATTGCCCACTGGTCCAACAACAGCAATGTCACCATGGACAATGTTGGCCAAAGCGCAAGTGCCGGCCACGACTGGAAACTGGACAATACACTGTCGTATACCTTTAACCTGGGAGACCATCAGATAGATGCTATGGTTGGACAGACACTTGAAAAATGGGGAATGGGTGAAAACGTAAGCTCCGGAGGCAACAATTCTATTTTCCCGGGCTATATCACTCCCACCACAGACGTAAGCAGTGTCATGAACTATGCATGGGTTGACAATACCAAACCCACCGAATTATCACAGCGCAGCGCCGGTGGTTCCGTTTGGGGATCCGGAGCCATTGCTTCTTTCTTCGGCCGTGTTAACTATAACTATAAGGAAAAATACCTGTTGACCCTTATCTTCCGTGCAGACGGTTCTTCAAACTTTGCCAAAGGCAAACGCTGGGGTTATTTCCCCTCCGCATCGGTTGGATGGGTTCTTTCAAACGAAGACTTCATGGCCGGCGCAGCCGGTGTGGTTGACTTCCTGAAATTGCGCGCCAGCTGGGGACAGAATGGTAACTGCAGTATCAACAACTTCCAGTACCTCTCCACCATTGCGTTCGACACAAGCAACGGTTACTATTTCACAAAAGACAAGGTCACCCAGACAGTGGGCGGTTATGCCGATATTCTTGCTAACCCCGACGTTTCGTGGGAAACATCCGAACAGTTAAATATAGGTCTCGATGCCCGCTTTGCCGGATCACGTCTTGGAGTGACTTTCGACTGGTTCAATAAAATGACCCGCAACTGGTTGCTTACCGCTCCCATCCCGGCTGTATACGGTTTGAATGCACCCGCCGTTAACGGGGGTGACATCCGGAACTCCGGTTTTGAACTGGCTTTGAACTGGGACGACAGCGTAGGCGATTTCCGTTACGGTATATCGGCCAATGCTTCTTACTACAAGAACGAGGTTACCCGTATTGCCAACACAGAAGGTATCATCCATGGTGATGCCAACGTACTGAGTCAGGGTACTACGGAAATGTATCGTGTACAGGTAGGATATCCCGTAGGGTACTTCTATGGTTATAAGACCGCAGGCGTATTCCAGAACTGGGATCAGGTAAACAATACCACAGCCAAATATTCCGGTGCTCAACCCGGTGACCTCATTTTTGTTGATTCCAACGGCGACGGAGCTATTTCCGAAGACGACCGCACCATGATCGGAAATCCTCACCCCGATGTTATCATTGGTTTTAACCTCTATCTGGCATGGAAAGGACTTGACCTGAGCGTTACCGGTTCCGGAGCTTTCGGACAACAGATCGCCAAATCTTATCGTTCCTTCGCCGACTCTCCCCTTCAAAACTATACAACCAGTATTTTCGGACGCTGGACCGGAGAAGGCACTTCCAACAAATTGCCCCGCCTGACCTCGGGAAGCCATGTTAACTGGCAGAATATTTCCGACATCTATATTGAAGACGGAGATTATGTAAAGATCCAGAACGTACAGATAGGGTATGATTTCAAACATGCATTCCGTAAATTGCCTTTCGGTCAGGTACGCGTGTATGTAATGGCTCAGAACCTGTATACTTTCACCAATTACTCCGGAATGGACCCCGAAATCGGTTATGGATATGATCATAGCTGGGTTTCCGGTATAGATTTGGGCTATTATCCTTCTCCCAGAACGTATATGGTAGGTTTAAATCTTAAATTTTAATTGATCATACAGTATGAAAAAGATAATATTTTTAGCACTCGCTGCGACAGTACTGTTTACCAGTTGTGAAGCCTTCCTCGATACGGAAAGTTACACCAAGAAAAACACTGGGAACTACCCAAAAACGGCAGATGATGCCATTCAGATGGTGACCGGAGTGTATGCGACCCTCAACAAGGTCATTGCTAACTGTGGAAACTCCTACTATTTTGCAGCCCAGCTTCTTTCTGACGACATGTTCGGAGGTGGCGGTGAAAACGATAAAGACTGGACCAGTCTGGAACACCTTATGTACACTAACCTGGACCGTTTCAAAAGCTTCTGGTCGGACAGGTATTCGGGCATCAGCCGTGCCAACATGGCATTGGCCAACCTCGATAAAGTAGAAGACGAAACCCTGCGCAACCAGTTAATGGGTGAAACGTTATTCCTTCGTGCCCTGTTCTATTTTGAATTGGTTCAGATGTTCGGTGACGTTCCTCTTATTACCACAGTGCCCCAGACGGTAGCCGAAGTGGCTGAATACCCCGAACAGGCTCCCCAGAAGGATATTTACGCCTTTATCGCTGCGGACCTTAAGAAAGCCGTGACCATTATGCCCACACAAAAATGGAATGAGATCGTATCCGGCGAAGGACATGCCACCCGCTGGGCCGCAGAAGCCCTTCTGGCACGTGTATTCCTGTTCTACACAGGCTTCTACGGAGAAGCCGAACTGCCCATGATGGACGAGGAATTTAATGTAACCGGTTCGGTAACGAAGGCAGAAGTCATAACCGCCCTGGAAGACTGTATCAATAACAGCGGACACACGCTGGCAGATGACTACCGCCGTCTCTGGCCCTACACCAACTCGGTCAGTGCCAAAAACTACGACTACTTAGCCGATCTGAATGCCACCAGAAAATACTGGCTGAAGGACGGAGAAAACCCCGAAACCTTATTTGCCATCAAATGTTCCCACCTGGCAAGCTGGGGCACCACCATTGGATATTCCAACCAGTATTGCCTGTTCTTTGGTATTCGTAACGCAGGTACCGCAGATCAGTATAAGAATGTATTCCCCTTTGGTCAGGGATGGGGCGCCGGTCCGGCTAACCCAAAACTGTGGGATGAATGGAAAGCAAAAGAACCCAATGATTTGCGCCGTAAGGCTTCCATACTGGCTGCTGCCGACAGACCCAATTATGTTTACGGTGCCGATAAGCTGATGGAAGAATCCACATTCTGGCAAAAGAAAGTGATTGCCATTACCGCTTATAAAAATGAGACGGATCTTTTCAACAGTTTCACTTCCTCAACCGAATACTATGGTGACGGTGAAGCCGACGACTTCCAGCTGGCACACGAAACCGACCTGATCCTTATCCGCTTTGCCGATGTGCTCCTCATGCATTCTGAACTATCAGAAACAGCCGAAAGCATGAACAGGGTACGTGCCCGTGCCGGGTTGTCTCCCGTATCGTATTCTTTCGAAGCACTCCAAAACGAACGCCGCTGGGAACTTGCCTTTGAAGGGTTGCGCTGGGGCGATATGCGCCGCTGGGGCGACACCTATGCCATCAATGCCCTGACCGATCAGTTAGGGGCAAACATCTGGAACCGTGCCGTAGCTACTGTCATGAAAGACCAGGGTGCCGGCTATGCAGCCCGTTACCAGGCTACCAAAGGATTTATGCCAATGCCTTCATCCGAAGTGGACCTCTCAAACGGAGTACTTCAACAGAATGCCGGTTGGGGCACCGATGCCATTTTCGTAAGTTGGAATGAGTAATTTGAAAACGAATAAACATTGATAATATGAAAAAAAGTATATTACTTTCAATACTGGCGGTTTCTGTACTTCTTGCAAGTTGCGAACCCATCGAACACAGGGATGTGTTGCAGGGTGGTATTACGGAAAGCCAGTTGAACATTTCCGCAATTCCTGAAATCAGGGATGGAGTCAACTCCAACTATATTCAGCTGAACAGCGACGGAAATGCCTGCCTTTCCTCCTGGAA